>Ga0325414_1000315_pt1 | contig 36801 bp, 35 predicted proteins | sample PopdelMetagenome_8_FD_206183 | JGI IMG/M metagenome (GOLD analysis project Ga0325414, IMG submission 206183) | Populus deltoides microbial communities from Bellville, Georgia, United States - Leaf-PdKOR-R3 | ecosystem: Host-associated > Plants > Phyllosphere > Phylloplane/Leaf | place: USA... | reverse complement strand
ATATATATATATATATATATATATATATATATATATATATTTTATGTACCAAAAATAAATGATCACTAGATCTACTGCCTTCATAACAATTAATAATCCATGCAAAACAACTTTCTAGCTCTTCAATAAGTAACTTGATGAGCCACATCTTATAATAATAATTAAGCTCATTATTATTTAAATTCTTTTTTTTTTAACAAAAGTTACTTTTTGAGTTTTTTTACCCAACAATAACATTGAAGAGCTAGAAAGTTGTTTTGCATGGATTATTAATTGTTATGAAGGCAGTAGATCTAGTGATCATTTATTTTTGGTACTTCTAGCTCTTCAATGTTATTGTTGGGTAAAAAAACTCAAAAAGTAACTTTTGTTAAAAAAAAAAAAGAATTTAAATAATAATGAGCTTAATTATTATTATAAAATGTGGCTCATCAAGTTACTTATCAATCTAGAATCTGCTAGAGTCAAGTTTATTTTTAAATTATTTGTAGAGTTGATCTGATTAAATTCAAGAATGATATTTTTTTATTAAAAATAAAATTATTTTAATTGTTATTATTAAAAATCAATATACTCGAATTAACTCACTGATTTGTGGGTAAAATGTACAATCCACCGCATAGGCCTATAGAATAGTGGTTTTATATTAGAATAAAACAGCATTAATTAATTTACAAAATAATAATAATAATAATAACAACAAAAAAAATATCATAATCGTGGATAATTAATTAATTAATTAATCAATCACCTTAATTTCCTCCTTGTAAGCTGCGCTGTCTTTTTTTCGTTCGATTCCCCTATCCCAATTTATAGCTTTGAGACAGACAGAAGAAAATTAAAAAAAAAAAAAAAAACACCAAAACCATCAACTCCATCCAGGAGCTTTGGCCTTTGTCTCTCTCTCTCTCTCTCTCTCTCTCTGAATTTCCGAAGAGCATAACAGAGCTGATCAGATCTCATCTCTCCAAGCCTTGATTCCATTTCTCTCCATCGGATCGGACCCAATTCAATCCAATCGGATCTCATCTTCTCTTCTTTTTAAATCCCGTAAGCATCCCCTTTATGCCTCTATTAGATTTTTTATTATTATCATTCTGCTTCCTTTTTCAAAGAATTCTTCGGATCTTATTTTTACTATCCACATTAAATGTTTTTGTTCGATTTGATAATTTATAAGTTATTATCTGATGATTTTATTTTTATTTTTTACAAAATAAAATTGTTTCTATTTAAATTCAATTTTCCTTCCGAAAACCTAATCTGTAATTTTTGTTGTTTTGACAGTTTCTTCTTCGTCGATTCGATTTCGGACGGCTGGTAAAGAGTGAAATCGACAGTACTGCCCTTCAACTCGTCCTCCGACAATGAAGAAGGCCTTTGATCAAACTGTCAGGGACATGTAAGTCTGCTTCGTAGCTGTCTTTGATTGTATCCACTTGGTTCGGCTCATTTCATGTGCTTTCTACGCCATTTACTTACGTTGTATTCTGTTTTTTTTTTTAATTTTGTTTTTTTACAGCAAGAGAGAGGTTAATAAGAAAGTGCTCAAAGTTCCTTCGATAGAACAGAAGGTAAAATCTTCTCTTGCTCTTTTTGAAAATGTGAAAGCTTTAAGTGGGGTCGAGCCGATTCATTTTGATGTTATTATGTGATGTTGTAGTTCGAACTTGTATGTCGATGATAATTATAATGATTTAAAGCTTATTTGTGTGCGAATTGGTTTTTAGATTGCGTTCAAAAGCAATGGAATTTGATGTTATTGTGTGAATGCTAACTTAAGTGGCATCGTGACAATTCATTTTGATGTTATTATGTGATGTTGTAGTTCGAACTTGTATGTTGATGATAATTATAATGATTTAAAGCTTATTTGTGTGCGAATTGGTTTTTAGATTGTATTCAAAAGGAATGGCATTTGATTTTAGGAGTTAGTGGAAGAGATTTTATGGAATAAATTTGTACATTTTGTTTTGTTTCAGGTTCTTGATGCTACCAGTAATGAGCCTTGGGGTCCGCATGGAACACTTCTTGCAGATATTGCACAGGCATCTAGAAATTAGTGAGCTTGATTGATTTTTCTTGTGGATGCTTTCCGGTGCTTGTTTTCGTATAGAAGAATTCATTTTTAAACATCTCGTGCAGTCATGAATATCAGATGATCATGGCAGTTTTATGGAAACGGCTTAATGATACCGGCAGGAATTGGCGGCATGTCTACAAGGTCTGCTTTGTCTTTGATGGATTTGGTTGATGAATGGTGTATGCTTATGCTTCTTCAAAATGTAGATAAGATAATGGTTGTATTATTGATTTTTGTGACCTGTTATTAGTTGGATGTGTGCTCTTTAGTTTCTTTATGAATATGTACATTACTAAATGATGTGTATCATGTATCGTGAGCACGTGCAATATTTATTTCAAGAAATGGTACTGTAACAAGAGACTGAAAACTAAGTGTGTTGGGTTTCAGGCGTTGACTGTTTTGGAATATCTGGTTGCTCATGGATCAGAGCGTGTCATAGATGAGATAAGGGAACATTCATATCAGATATCGGTAATTTTCAGTTCCTTAATTCTGCTGGCAATGAGATGTGTGTTTCGTGCTTCTTTGATCACCTGTAATAATATTTTTCTTCTACTATGTTGCAGACATTGTCAGATTTCCAATATATTGATTCCAGTGGAAAGGACCAGGGTAATAATGTCAGGAAGAAATCCCAGAGTCTTGTGGCCCTGGTGAGTGATAAAGAAAGGATAATTGAAGTTAGACAGAAGGCTGCTGCTAACAGGGACAAGTAAGTTTTCTCTTGAACCCAGTTGACAGTTATTTGAATACTTTATTTTGATGCATTTTGAATATGCTAATTTTTTTTTTCTAACTTAATGATTTATGTCATGGCGGCATCAGAAAATGCTTGATTTTTAAGGATATCTAGTTTGCAAAACAATTTCTATTTCAGAACACAAACATGTGATTGAATAGAAAGATAACCCTTTTCCAGAAGGATTCCCTGATAATTGTTGACATTTACCATTGTATTTTAACTCTTTGTTTGGTAGGTTTCGCACATCTCCTGGTGGAATGTATAGACCTGGCTCCTATTCAAGTACAGGGGGGTATGATGACGATGGTCGCTACAAGGATGAAGATCGAAATGGATATGGTTATGGCAAAGAAAGAGAATACAACTATAGGGATGATGACCGGTATGGTAAATACGGGGATTCGTATGGTCGTGATGCTGATCGTTACGGTGAAGAACGGTATGGCAGAGATGGATATAGGGATGATGACTATCAGGGAAGAAGTCGAAGCATTGATGGTTATGGGTCAAGAAGCAGGAGCTCCGACAGAGATAGAGATCGGGCTTTCGATGACGATGGTCAATCCTCATCTCGGTAACTGTTCTGAATTCTTTATAGGGTTCTTTATTACTTTTGATCAATCATAACAGACCTTCCGCAGGACAATCCTTGTCTCGGTGCAATGGTCAATTGTAACTTACCTTTTGTAGTTAGGAAAGAACCATATTGATCTTGGGGTTATGTCTGATTTTTAATCTTTTCATCTTGAATTATTTCATAAGTTAATTTGGCTATTAAATTAAACATGGAGAAAGCAAGTTTCTGATAATCAAATGGAGGGTGCTGGTGGTGGGAAAGTCTATATAAGAAATAATTTTGGAAAAAAAGTATCCTTTAAAAAAAGAGCAAAATGAAATGGCCCCAACTTGATGCGTGAGAAAGAAGATCCATTGAATTGTACCATGTTAAAGATGTCTGAAAAAGTGAACATGCTTGTCTCTGAACTTCTGTTTTCCCTTATATGTCTTTATTATATGAAGACCTGAAAATCAGGTTTGAGCTTTTTGTCATTTTCTGCAGCGGCAGTGGTGCTAGAGCTGATGATCGGGCTCAGGATGGAAGGTAAATTTCATTTCATGTTTTCTGAATTGCTGCTTTAGTTGTATAAAGGTTGATCAACGATGTAAAACTGAAATGATAATGTCTCACCACTGCCAGGCGGCTTGAGCGAAAACCTTCCGAGCAAAATATTGGTGGTCCTCCCAGCTATGAAGAAACTATAAGTGAATCCCGAAGCCCTGCTCACAGTGAAAGGTATTGATTTTGTACAACTGATATTTAGTATGATTCTGCTCTTTATCACTTTGACTTTTCTGGTTAATTTTGATCAATTCTTGATGAAAGGAATGGGGAAACTTTAGCAGCACCTGCTCCTGGAGCTTCTTCTCCACGAGCTCCTAGAGCTTCTCCACCTCCAAGCAATCCTGGACAAGCAAACACTGTTGATGTGAGGTCTCCATCTCCTGCAGACCGGGAAATTGAGGTGGCTGATGAATTTGATCCACGTGGTCCTGTTTCAGGTACACTAATTCGTGTATTTCTGCTTGTTTGCTAATGTCAATGTTCTTGTGTTGTACTGTATTGCACAGTCCTTTGCTTGCATCTGAAATCTTGCTGCATATGTTGAGACGGAGTTGCCTAATAAGGGAGGTGCTGGCTGGGGTGTTAATCCATGTTGGACTTAAGTTTGCAAGGTGGTCTTTGAACTAAGCAAAGTGACTATCAAAATGAGTGTGATACTCATTTATTTGCTGATGTTAAGAGTTGCATTGCAAGTGAGATGAAAAAAATAAGTGCTCAGGCTATTCTCTGAAGTGTCTGTCTGTCTATTTGTGGGGGTGCATATGTTCTTAATGGTGAGGTGTTGTGTCCACATGTTCAGTGTCTGCATGAACTTGAGTTCTAAGTAGAACCAAAATTATCGCTGGAGCTCAGTTCCCTTAAATGCTTTGGTTCTATGAAAAAATGGCATGTTAGACCCATCATGACATGGCCACTTTCCCGTGTGCGGCACTCGTGGACAACTGCAGAATTCAGCTTCGTTTACTAAAATATCTAAGCCATTATTGCATTGCAATGCATGATGATCCGTAAAAAAATGCCTATGAGGATCCCTTCATGTGATGTACCACCATGGTTGGTGATAGGGTGGAATTTGATGTATTTGTGGGGAAAAATAGGAAATTTTATGAGGCACTTAGATTGGCCTTTTTGGTAACGCTGCAGCTTTTGCAATAAACATCAACATCCATCATTATTGGAAATTGATGCTTTTCATTTTTCTCATGACAGCTTCCCCCACAGCAACATCTGTTCCAACTGCCTCTGCTTTCCCTACCACCTCAAACAATGCTGAAATGGATTTACTCGGCTCTTTATCAGATGTTTTTGCTCCAAATCCATTGGCCATTGTGCCAGTCACTTCTGCAACATCATCCTCTGAAGCTGATGCCCAGGCAAACTTTTCTGGATCCACTTTTGCTGCAACACAATCAGCCTCTAATGTTATGAACCAGGTGAGCATAATTTTGTGGTTGAGGATTGGAGTCTCTAAATTTTTTTCTTGTAAACCTAAAATTCCATATTTCTTGAGTTGATCATTTATACAAGTTTTATAAATTTGTTGTGGTTAAGGAGCACCAGACAGCACAACCAAACACCCCCCCCCCCTCAATTCCATTGTGCATTCTGAATATTGCTTATTACAATTATTTTTTCTCTGTTCTCTTGAATACTTTCTACTGTTAGTACGTGTTTCTGGACAAATAAGAAATTCCTTAAGATGAAAAAAGGATTTCAACAAAAGCTCTTATTCTACAAGATGAAAAAAGGATTTCAACAAAAGCTCTTATTCTACAAGCACGAAGGGTAGCTTTTCAGATTTCACATCTAATTGAATCGTGAATTTGGGGACTATGCTAATCTCTTTCTATTATTAGGAAACCTGATCTGTTTTTTTAATTAAAAAAATAGTACGAGTTTTTGCCTGTAAAACAGAAAGTCAAATGTATTCAAGCTGTTTTTCTGGAAAGTATCAATAAGCTAGACCTATGCTTCAAGTTGTTTCATGCCATAGATAAACTTGAACACTGAGCAATTTGGAAATGGAAGCAGTCTCTTCCTTTATCCATAGATAAAACTTTTTGAAGAAACATATTTTTAAAGAAAATTCTTATGGGAATTATTACTAAAGAGAGGATTGCCGCTAAAGTTTGCACATTTATTTGCTGCTACATGGACTTATGTGCTGTTGTCAAGTTCAATTGTTTGGAATATCACGCAATTCCCATAGCTGTATAAAATTGTCAGGCAGTGGTAAACTAAGTTGAAGGGTTTAGTAACCAAAAAAAGAAGTGTGTTTTGGAGCATAGCCCAACAAAAAAAAACATCATATTCATTTGAAATTTGGAATATATCTCTTAGGGATGTGGAGACTAGATCTAGATGCTTGAATAGGTTGAATATTGGCTTTGGTCACAAACCTCCTGCTTTTTAATTGTCTCATAATATGAGGGATGAAGATCGCATTTTCTGCAAACCACCATCCTTCCCTCACCTAATATGTGGTTTTATCTCTTAATTATAATCTTTAGTATCAAGATTTAGGTGATGCAGCATAACAATTGTGATATAAAATGACATTTCCTTGATGCAGGCTTTCGAAGATCCATTTGGTGATAATCCTTTTAAAGCTACTCCTACAGACAATTTCTCAGCCCAACAGCCAACTGCTTCTGCTGCCCCTTTCCAGCCTACCATGAATCAAAATGCTGAAATGCCCCATGCAGCTGCACCACCAAATGGTGATGCGTTCTCTGGCATGACTTATTCAGCACCCAATGTTCAACCTCCTTCAACAAACTCACACTTTTTTCCTCAAGAAATGTCAAGTTCTCATCCAGAAACTGATATTCTGGCAGACATTCTCCCATCATCTGGTCCTTCTGCTGCAGCCTCACAGGCAGGTTTTTCATTTCCTTCTGGCCAACCTCCACAGTCAGGGGCTAGCATGTACGGGAACTTCAATTCACCGGCAGGGAATATGGTACCGCCAGCAGTTCCACACATGGCTCCTCAGACCCAACAATTAAGCAGTGCAAACTTCCTTCCACAGGGAGGATTCCCAGCTACTAACCCTTCCAACATGGCTCTACAACCTCCAGCTGGACCAGTGGCACATTTTAACAATGGAAACTTTCCACAACAAGGTTCTGCAGCCCCAGTTGTCTCTCAATTTTCTCACCATACACTGACTGGATCAACCCCACAATTTAACAGTGGAAACTTTCACCCACAACATGGCTCTACAGTCCCAGTTTCTTCACAATTTACTTACCAAACTCCAACAGCTTCATCTCCTCAACAGAAAGATGTCCTGGGTAATTTGTTTTCTCAAGGATCGAACTCTTCCATGTCATCTCAGGCAGCTCTTCCATCTTCAACAGGGTCGCTTGCTATAGTTCCTCTACCATCCAAAGACAAATTTGAGACCAAGTCAACAGTGTGGGCAGATACTCTGAGTAGAGGGCTGGTCAATTTGAATATTTCTGGACGTGAGTATATTCAATACTTACAAGTTATCCAAATTTGTTAAATGGTCTTTTGGTTGTGAAATCCTAATTTATTTGTGCACTTGGTTTTTACTTTTTTTTTTTTTTTTTTCATATGCAGCTAAAACCAATCCATTGGCTGACATTGGAGTTGATTTTGATGCCCTTAATCGCAAGGAAAAGAGAATGGAAAAACAGCCCATGACTCCAGTTACATCTACTGTCACCATGGGCAAAGCTATGGGGTCTGGTACTGGGATGGGCCGAGCTGGTGCAGGTGTTCTCAGCCCACCTTCAAACCCTATGATTGGTTCTGGTATGGGGATGGGTGTGGGTGCGGGCGTGAATATGGGCATTGTTATGGGTGGTCGTCCTGGTTCAGGCATTGGCATGGGAGGTTATGGAGGAGCGCACCCACCCATGGGTGTGGGTGTGGGAATGGGGATGATGAACATGGGAATGATGCCAGGTGGCCAGATGCCTCCTGGATCAGCCATGCCTGGTGGCTATAACCCCATGATGGGTTCTGGTGGTTACACTCCCCAACAACATTATGGCGGATATCGATGAGATGGATCAACCATACTGAAGGGCAACGAATACCTGTTGATTTTTGGAGGTAAAAGGGGATGGCATTGCTAACCCCAAGTGCTACCATTGCCATGCTCGTTCTTTCCCATCCCCATGGGGTCTCTTAAAGATGTATTTGTCTTGAAGATGTATTTTTGTTTGATAGTCATAATATTCCGATACAAATCTTGATGTGATTATGTGTATTCATCATCCTTAATCTCGCCATTGGTTGCATTATCATTCATTTTGAGCCAGAATATATTGATTAGTTGCGTCGCGGACTCGGCTGTTGTTGTGAATTTGTAATACGGTGATGATAACCTTTCTCAGGCTGTCTTCACCCCCTTCTCCTCTCACGGAGCACATATATATTTTTTTGTAACTCATCAGGGATTTTATACTATGCTTGGTTACCGAATGATCAATAAATCTCAGAATTCATTTTTTCTTCTTTGATTGTAATGATTGTGGTGTGAATGTCTAAATTATTGATGCAGGGGGGAGACAGGTGGAGTAAGGATAGTGTCATCGTCTGGTGATTTGAATCTGTTGAGAAATCATCTTGTGAGCTCGTATCAATAAAAACAGTCGTGGCATGCGCCATGCTGGATGCAATTATCTCATGTAATATATACCTTTGACAAGTGCAAGTGAATTGCCGAGTACAAAATCCAAGGCGGTCAGGCAAGCTAGTTCGAATAACAGGTGCATGCTCAGCACGACTTCGAGGCTTTACAAGATATGCAGAAACACAACTAGGCTGAGAGAGGATCAGCTTATAGGCTCGATGGCCTGTGGGCTTAGAGATGTTATAACATGGGTAGCTGGAGATAATTTTCGGCAGTTTCTGGGTTTTTTTTTTTCAATTGTCTAGATTTGATTAGATCTGTCTGGGAGAGTTTTCCATGTAATTTTTGTATTGTTTTGTAATAAATAAAGGTCAAAGTTGTGTAGCATAATAGGAGAAGATGTAAGGCATGATCTCGAAAGTTAAATACGACCAATAATGTGAGGAATATCGCTATAACATAGTTATATTGCTATAATTAATTCATATAACATGGGTCGATCTATCTTTCGACTGTTTTTTTTTCTTTTCTTGATCCTTGGATTCATAGTTTTTCTTTAAAAAAAAAACATGTTTTGGGTTGATTGACCGACCAACAAGTCAACTTGAAATCGAATCTCAATAAGAAGCAATTGATACCTAAAAAGCAGCAAATTGAGGAGCAATATTATAACTTAAAAAATAAAAAATAAAAAATAGAGGTAGAAAATATTGGGGCCAAAACACCTCAAAACGCCCCTGACCTTTCCAGATTGCTTGTCAATTCACTTTAAGTATCAGTTTCAACATGCTTCACAAATGATTGGATACTCATTTCAGTTTTGTCTCCCTTCTGATAAACTATAGGGGCATCACAACCACCTCCCTGAGATCTTTTTGCAGTACCTCAATCTTTACAATTTATCATGTGTCTGTGTTTCGGTCCAAACCCTACATACAATCATCTTTAGCAAACCTGCATTCTGTTTCTTGGTATTTGTCTTGAGGCACGTTGGGCTTCTCTGCAAGATGGAGAACTAGGCTCAGGACGGAAAAAAAACAAGCAATATTAAATCTGTCTCGAAGAATGGCAAGAGTTATGTTTATCTGCAGCTAAAGATACCTTCTCTATTCAACTTGTGAAAAATTATTCTAGAAATACTTGAATCCTGTCACCAACGGTATCATTAAAATCTAACAAGAGCTTGCCTCCTACTTCCTCAGCTGCATCATCCAAGAGTCCTTTAATGTTCACACCTCCCAAAGCTGTGTACCAAATATGCGCACCACTTTAACCTTTTCACAACCTTCAAATCTATATAGCAATTTTTATTAGTTTATTGAATGCAGAAAGTACCTGGAACTATATTTGTGATCCCCTCCAAGAACCCAGCCTGCAAAGAATACAAAGAAAAAGAGAATGAATTGTTTAATCACTCCTTGTTTTGCTGAAAGAAAAATGAAAGACCAGTACTCTCTTGTTTCATGAAACAAACTCTTGGATGTCTTGCTGGTGATGTGAGAGATTATAGTATCTACAAATCATAATAATGATTGCAGAATAATGGATGCATTACTTTAGAAGGCAAAAAAAAGGATAAAATATGTTTCCAAAAATAAAAAAATGAACTTGTCCCATATGCTTCCAGAAAGAAAAGGGGAAAAAAAATTGTGAACTGCATGCATTTTACTGGTGATTGAGAGAGATGGGATGGTGAACTGGCATCACTACTCCATGCATTTTACTCGTACCTCATTCGTTCATTTGATAATGTATATCTTTGTAAAATATATAGAGAGAATTTAACATGTATAATGTACGATTAGATATCAAAGCTTGGAGATAAGAATCCATGATGAATGCATTCTTAGAAGGAAAAAGTTAATTAAGGCACAATATATTCATTCAGAGCATAAATAAGAGTTAATTAAGGCACAATATATTCATCCAGAGCATAAATAAGAGGCATCATTTTATGTTGTATGCAACTCTATCTTGCACCAATTATTGACTTATGCAAGAAAGATCATTCAATGACAGGCAGGATATATTAGAAATGCAGTAACTGATTAAAGGGACATTTTTTCAGGCATTAACACAATGCATCATGTTATTTTACATGCAATCCCACAAGTTCCTTAAGCATGAACAAATGAAAGGAGATTTCAGCATGGTAGGTAGTTGGCCATAAATTTACTATATGTGAATGACTTGCAGTTTCTTTTTGCATAATTAGTATTTATTTCAGTGATAAGGAAGAGCGTCATCCATAAATTGTCAAAGATCTGGACAGATGATATCAGTAATGGTTTCAGTCAAATGGAATGAGGGAAACAAATGCATACGAAGAGAAAAGGAAAAAATTAAAACATTTTATGATATCTTTGAATCATATGTGAAGCAATAAATGTTGGTCAAGTACATTGGTGAAATGGTGAAGTCTGCTGGATATAAAACTAAACTAAGTCTCCAGTGCATACTAGCAGGGTTGGCAACATAGATCATTTCAGTAAAACACTAGCAATGCATTTCTTTTAATAGGAAAAACAATCTCACCAGGTAGGTTCATTTACTGAAGAAGCAGTGCATTTTAGTCCACAAGGTTTCAAGCATTGGCGTCCGCCAGGAAGTGACCAATATAATCCATCATGAAATGTAGTGGTAACTTAAAAATCCATCATGTGATTCTCTATGTAACAGTAGAATTCATATTTAAACCATGAAATACTTGACAATTTAAAAAATCTAAGATGGCAATGCTTTATGATCAGGTTTTATAAGCTGGGGTATGCACTTAGTGGTGTGATTAGGTCTGATGGAGCACAGTTGCATGTTAGCTACATTAGAAGAGGAGGACTTACTGGAATCCTAACATCAAGTTTTTCAAATCCATCTCTTCCAGTTATTTTGACTCTCAATGTTCGAGACCAGATCCCAGAAAAAGGACCTCTTGAACTATCTGCACCATAGCCACCGTATACTTCTGGAGTGATCACTTCAACAACAGGATCTTGAGGACTCTGACTTCTTTGCTCTGTATCATCTGGGGTCCTCCGTTGTATGCCATAAACATTACTACTTGCTGATGAATGAATAACATATTTTATTAAGAGTTGGAAACAAGGAAGTAGCAATTGTGTAACTTGGATTCTCACAGGAAAGTTGGTGAACAAGAAAAATCAACAAGCACATATTAAAGCTTGATTTAGAAACAACCAAGACAGCAGCATACATTCAAAAGTTTCGAAACAAAGTCTTTGGGAACCATCCAAGCAAAGTAAAAAACCAACAAACTGTACTAAAAGCAAAAATAGCTCAGGAGCACGGTTGAACAACTAGCTGCAGTTGATCTCCTTAAACTAGAAAAGACAATTTAGTTCAGTTTTAGTTTCAACCCCTATCGTCTCCATATCAGCCTGTTGGGTCATTTGTTGTGGTTCCAAACAATCCCATTTGCATTTGCTGCTTCTGGGATTACACTAGAGAGGTGATGTTAGGGCGCGCGCACATAGTTCTTAGGCAGGTTAAACAAGTATATAGGCCTCTCCTAGTAGTGGATTAATCATTTGGGTTGAAAAATCTTATCAAACAGACAATTTTATTCACAAATAACTTATCCAAGCAGACAATTGTGTTCACAAATAACCAATAAGTTAAGTTATTAAAAGACAGGAAAGGCCAGAGAGCAAAACTGTACCTTGTAATTTTTGGATATTTGCATTCCCAATGTGTTTATTTTCCAGCAATCAAGAATCAATTAGCAGAAGCCTTTTTTTATGTGAGTGATGTGACAAATATATATAGATCCACCTAAAAGCATTCCAAATGTTTCATGCCTCATCATCATGCAACCAATGGTATTAAGGCCCCCTTGCTAATGGAGCAAATCACATGATGCTTAAAAAGAAAAAAAATTGTGACCGGAATGCAAATGGCCAAAATCACACGGTCCATTTTTGCATTTTCTCCAAGAGAAAGAAAAGGTGTAAGTAACAAGGTTTAATGGTCAGAACCAAAGTTGCCCAATCTCTTGAATCGATAACTTAGTAAACAGTACAAACACAAATGGGAATCTCTAGGTGTTACGTTCAAATCTCACTCACCTCTCTGCCTAGCCATTTGACTGCTGCTAATTGCATACCGCTTCTCTTCTTCATAGTAAGTGTTGAAACCTAAGATATCCTTTATTTCTTCAAAAGATGGCATGCTGCCAGGAGGAGGGATACGACCTCCTTTGATGGCAGCTAGTGAATCCTGCAATGAGTGACAGCAGTTAGTTTAACAACCCTCTCATCAAGGAAAACTCTTGAAAAAACACTGCCAAAATTGGCAGGGTTTATTTTTTGAAGATGATTTTGATCCGCAATTTGCCAAAAGCAAACTGCTCATGGGTTTTCTGATCATAGAAGTATTTAAAAGTATTTAACTGATGCATTACTTTCAGAAAAGGTCAAAAGCATGAAAAGATATATGTTAACGGTTGGGAAATTCCTAAACTTCATGTATTTAAGCCACGCCATACTGTTTGGAAAAGTTATTCAACTTGAGTAAGAATGTTAATCAAGTTTTTAACACCATATGTACATCAATTTCTTATAAAGGTGAAGACATCTGACCTGCATAGCTCTTATAGATACCCTGATCAAGGAAAGAGGGTAGGCCACAAGTTTATATCCAACCTCCTCAAGTTCAAAAGGAGTGAGTATTGGTGTTTTTCCTCCTCCTTCAAGCATGTTGGCCTACATAGAAAGAATAAATTTTTGGTTTATAAAGTAATTTGTTAGGAAAAACTCTTTTAAATGCATTATATAATATCCTCATTATTCCAGTGAAGTTTAGAATCATGAATACCATGGCAACTACAAGAAATTCAAAAATTAGGAGCGAAGAAAATAATCAACCATTAATTAAGAATTCATGCACAAGATTCCTTTAGAGATTGGAAAGACTGTTAGAAACAGTACTATGAATACAAATCCCTCCCCCCCTCTGGCACACCAACAATTTTATCATGTTCCAATCCACCATTCTGGAGAGATGTGTGTGCCCTTCAATGACTCCAATTCTTGTAGTGATTAATAAAAAATTGGAAACACACCATCTTCCTTCATACACTTACCCTTCTTTCTTCTCTTCCTAAACTCAGCCCTCTTTCTCCCACCAGCCCCAAAATCACAGCTGATCCAATAATGACAGTGATCAAAATCGAAGTTAGACACATACTTACTCACAATCCCCTTTCTGAGCACTTCAACATATAACACATCTTGATAAGTGTTATCAAAGCTCAAATTTCTCAAATTCAAAAAAAAAAAGACCAAATTAATAGGCATATCTGCTGATTTTTGCAATCTAGATGACATATGTAGGCTTTATTAAGCTATTAATACCCAACTTTCCACAAATTCTCCAAATCATTTGGTTTCTTATAAGGAGGAATTTGATCCTGGGGCAGTGTTATTTTAACCATCAATCTTCATGAGTGAACTACAACCAAAACCATAAAACCCAATAAACCTCTACAATCAATACCCAGTCAATTAACATCAAGACCCGAATCCATCAAGAACCAAATCCACCATGTTTTTGCAGGCAATAGATCCTACATAAAGTACTCAAAGATACAACCAAACTGCAAATCAGAGTAAAAGAGATTGTTGGTGGTGTATAGAGGTAGAATAGTGATGATAATAATTAAAAAAAAGAGGGGTTTTGGAGATGGAGGGTTGCGTTACTGGTGCCAATAAGGGGTCACATGCATTGCTTATGATATTTACTTGTATTCACAGACAGAACCTTAAATCAAACGGGGCATTACTATAGGGAGTTTTGCTACCTTAGACATTACACTTAAAATGGTCACAAGCACACCTAATGACCACAAGCTTTTAGAGATACCTTGCATTGTAAGATTCAGGGCTAGAACTGGAAACTTCATTGCAACTAGAAACTTAAATTTTGGTACAGAATCTAGTTTTTGAAACCAAGGCTAATTTTGCCTGTGGTGCCTTTAGCTGAAGGGACCTCTGAATTAGTTTGCAGCCCTAATATTCTGATAAATAAGCCCACCATTCCAACATAATCCTCGAGTTAATTCTATGATAGTTTAATTCATTAATATTGAGGCTAGACGATGAATGCTAAAGCTGAAAATATGATATAATGTGAGGCAGATGGAAAAGGAATAGATGTGAATTTTTTTATAAGTCGTCTATAAAGCACACTTCTGGTCACATTATTAATTGACTACCAAAGCGAAAAGGTGCATAATCCTACAAAGCAAGCAGTGCTGACGCCACTACAGGAAAAAAAAAATTTTGAATCCTCCTTTTGATTTCTAGAGTCACAACTCATCCATATACATATACTAATTCCACCTAAAAACTGTTGATTTTTCTTTGGGTAAATAACTTCAAAAGAAGACATTTAATAATAGATCAACAAAAATGATTCATTAAACTTGAGATGCATGTCATATTTGCGTTATATCAGGGAAAACAACTTTTACCATTTTTGGAACTAAGGGAGAGATTTCACAGAAAGACTTCATCTCTTCTCTTGAAGCTAGTGCATCAATGAAAAGGACATCTGCTCCAGCATCAGCAAAAGCTCTTGACCTCCAAAGAGATTCATCCAAAGACACTGCTTGACGAGAATCAGTTCGTGACACAATAACAATATCTGATCCAGTCTCTTCCCGTGCATCGACAGCTGCTTTTATCCGCATTATGGCTTCCTCCCGAGACACCACTTTCCTGCCACGCGTATGGCCACAAGCTTTTGGAGACACCTTGCATTATCAGGTTTATAAGCAAAAGAAAATCTAAACTGCAGCAATTTGCAGCTTGACTAATGATAGGACACATCATAGTTAAGAAATTTTGGATTAAGATTTAAGCTGCAATTTTAATAGAAGGGAAACAAGAGTCACAAGACACCAAAAGGTGTTACTCGGATCTTCAAATTCCTAGTGATATCCTGCTTCATAAGACAGACAAACTAATGCTCACTCCAAACTGGACATCTCAATTTTTTGTGACTCACAAGATTCAGATTTTATGCCAAAATTGATCGTTGGTTTCCTTGTCATATTGTATGATATGATTCTATTGCTAGTTTTCTCTATTTTTAAAAAGAGATATCATCTTCATTACACTAATAGTCCACAATTAAATTATTGTTAGATTAAAACAAAGATAGATCTTTGAAGCTAGAGCTGAAACTTATCCTACTTTACAAAAACAACTGAGCTTCAATACTAAACTAGTTGGGTGGAAATCCATCTACTTTCTTCTTTGGGAAATTAGTTAAGGCCATCTAAATGCCCAATTTGTCCATGGCAACCTAAGCGAAAAATTGCAGATCCTGTGTCATGAAGGTTAGATGGTTTTGGATTGTAAACCAGTACCTGGTTTAGGCACCCTTACTTGAACCCAAATCACACGAACCATAAGCACAAGAAAAGTCTAGAAACTCCTCTGATAGAGCTACATTGTTCTCCGATATACTTTATCTCTTCCCCAGACCAACTCTTGAATCATTGACCATGAGTGTCATGCTAAGTAACAATCCACCATTAAGGCAACAAGGAGAACGAGTGCTGGTTACTCTCCTAGACAACAATCAAGACAGGAATCTATCTTATCCACTAAGAAGAAACTATCCACATCCAATTAATTTTAAAACTGTACTGAAATGGCTAGTTGGACCAGGGTAGCCGTGAACTGGAGAAATTATTGCATGATCGCTAGAACCACTCTAAAACAGTGGTAGTCCCACATTCATCCAAGAAGCGGCAGTCCCACATAAATCATGTAAGTGAGCTAATGGTGAGCTAGGTCCACCTAATAATTTCTCGACAAACCAGCTGGAGCACCAGTCTGGTTCATACTATTGGTTAACTTGAAGTGCTAAGCAGCCAATCCAGTACAGTACAGTACAGGGTTGAGAAAACAGCCAATTCTTCTTCCGGAACAAAAAATAAAGTCTTGTTTCATTGAAAAATAACACAAACCTGATCTTCAAGGATGATCCCGGCGAAGCCAGCTCTAATATAACCCTTGACAGTTCTTTTAACATTCATGGGATTCCCGTATCCATTATCGGCATCTCCAATGACAGGAATGGATACAGCTTGAGTAATTTGTTGGCCTTGATCCACCATTTCTCCATAGGAAATAAATCCAGTATCAGGCAACCCCAATTTAGCTGCCGATATCGAAAATCCTACAGAAACAAACAATCAAACAAAACCCACAACCTATTTTTGTCTTTAAGAAAAACATAGGACATAGTACATAGGAAGAAACATGGTACATACCACTGGTGAAACAATAATCAAAACCAGCTCGCTGGACAAGCAGAGCACTTAAAGCATCAAAACAAGCAGGGCCCTGGTGAACCCCAGGAGAGTCAAGGATGAGACGCAACTTCTTTGCCGCGGAATTATTTTTCTCAGCGGAGGCGGAGCATGTAACCATTTTGGGGCTGCTTTGAGCCACCCCATTTCTTCTAGTATGGTAGAATTTGTGGTGAATATTGAAAAGAGAGAGTTGGGATTTGGGATTTGAAAAGGGAAGAACAAGTGATGTTGGTGGGTGAGTTTGAGCTTTGGTTTTGGAGGAAACCACGAGAGGGACTGCAGCAGCTCTGCTACCACAGTCTCTACTGCTAATTACTGGACCCATCATGTTGTTGGATTGCTTTGCTGCTGCCCTGCTTCCTGCTTGGCTTGTTGGCGCTTCTCCTCCTCCTCCTGTAGAAAGAAAGAATCTATTTCTCTTCAATCATTCATTTTTTTATTTGAGACAAAGGCAAGCTCCCCAAATTTTTGTCATTTAGTCCTTAAATTTTGAACATTTTATAGTCTTATAAATAAATTAAAATAATATTTGGTAAACCTATTTGGTCTCTATCTTTCATTTCTGAAAATTATTATGAGTCATTGCATTAATTATTTTTTTATTAAAATAATATTATTTTGTTTTTTAAAATATTTCTTGATATTATTTTTATAAACTTTTTATTTTTTATGCTGCTGGATTGAAAATAATTCTCATCCCAATAATAATAATATATTATTATTTGATATCATTAACAGATATCAATTATTTTTTCAATCTTTTATATATAAATATATTCAACGTTTACCTTTCCTCATATTAATTAAAAAAAAATTCAAAAATAGAGAAACGATTTTTCTTTTCTTTAAAGAACTATAAAAGGCCTATGCTTCAGTCTATCTTCAGCTGCTGCTGCAAAGCAACGTTTTCGCCAATCTGCGCATGGAGCTGCCATGTGTAACGCGAGTTTCCCACTGCTGTTGCTGTCCATGATTGTCCTCCCGAACCCATCTTCTCCCATCACCTAGAAGACGACTTAAAACCAGCAGGTAAAAACTAAAAACCTCCCATCTTTTTTTTGTTCTTTAAATCTATGCCTTCTTCTTTGAAAAGGACTTGCTCAAGAGCAAGTAATTCTTCTTCTTACTGAGAATTGTCAAAACTATTAGTTCTTTAACTACTGATAGGAAAACAATTTTAACTCGATTGTGGTGGCTGATTTTTTTGTGGGTAGATATTAACTTGTCAATTCATGTTTTACTGTCTCTAATGTTGTTGATTGATGGGAGCTTCTGCTATGCTGATTTTTTTCTACTGTTTTATGGTGGGTTTGGAAAGTGTAAAATGATGAAACTAGAGCCTGATTGATATCTGAACTCATTCTTTATCATCATGAAGCAGAGATGGTTTTTCTGCTGTTGTTGAAAAAGGGAGCTGGATGCTGCAATTTTCTTGGTGGGTTTCGGACAGGATACAATTACCAGCAAAAATTTAGCTTGGTGAATGTCAAGTTAAAATGGGCGAAGGATAGAGTATTGGATGCTGTAGTGGCAGATCAAGGAGATCTTAAAGCAGCTTGCATACTTGTTTCGATCATCTCTTCTGCTCGCGGATGCTGCCTTCCTATATACCGGCTTAGACTGCATCGTGGGCAGCTTGGTCTGCCTCATGATCTTAAGCTCTCTACATTTATCAGGAGATATCCTAATATTTTCTGCGAATCTCATGTTCTTGATAGTGGAGGCACTCGTGTTCCCTGCTTTCAGTTGACTGCTGAAGCCCTAGATATTCGCCGTGAAGAACTTGGAATTCTTGAGCAGAATCAAATTGATATGGTTGAACGGCTATGCAAACTGCTTATGCTTACAAGGGAGAGGACACTGCCATTACAAACCATTGACCAGCTGAGATGGGACATGGGATTGCCTTACGACTATTTTGATTCTTTGATTCCACTTCACCCTGATTTGTTTTCTTCAGTTCGCCTTCCTGACGATCGTGTTGGCTTGAAACTCCAAGTTTGGGATGATCGCCTTGCTGTCTCCCAGTTGCAGAAGAATGCTGCTCTTCAACAGAAGGAAGAAGACATGAAAAATGGCTGCTTAGCCTTTCCAGTTGGCTTTACAAGGGGCTTTGGATTGAAGAGGAAATGCATGGAATGGTTGGAAGAGTGGCAGAGACTTCCATACACTTCACCTTACTCTGATGCCTCAGATTTGGATCCACGTACAGATGTGTCCGAGAAGAGAATTGTTGGAGTTTTTCATGAGCTTCTCCACCTTACTGTACATAAGAGAACGGAGCGCAAGAATGTAAGCAATCTTCGCAAACCATTGTCACTGCCCCAGAAGTTCACTAGGGTGTTTGAGCGACATCCTGGCATTTTTTACATCTCAAAGAAGATTGATACTCAGACTGTGGTTCTTAGAGAAGCATATGATCGGCAACAACTTTTACATAAACATCCTCTTGTTGATATCAGGGGAAAATATGCAAGTATGATGAGAAAGGGATTTTTGGATAGAAGTAGAGGCTTATACAAGAAAACAGCATCTTCTGGTCCAGAGGAATCAATGATTGTTCATGGTGATGAACCCACTGATAGTTGTGAAGAAGATTTTGGCTGTGATTTGCTTTCCGAATAAGTTAATAACCCAATGCATGATCCCTTATGAATCCTGCAGACTTATTCATTTTGATTTCTACTTTGAGGAGATTGTTTTTTAAAATTCTCAACGATGAATAGAATGATTATTACAGATCACTATATTTTTTTATTTAGAATGTTTAGTTCGACATGGAAGGAGGGGGTTTGGATGGAACTGATAAGTGGATGAATCAGTGGCTTTTCCTCTCATATTGTCCACGCCACCAGCATGGTTTCTGAACCCTGCCGTGAGAACAGGTCAAATGATCTTGGACGTGGTCATGGCGGAATCCTCTTCTTTAACAGCTATCCGTCTCTGCAGCTAGAGAAAACATGTTCAGCACCTTCATCCAGAGAAGGTGAAAGCTGATTTCTTTCAGGCTGATCCTCATCCTGGAAACCTTGCTTTTCACTAATCTGTTATGGCTTTGGCATGATAGGAGAGATCAACTTAAACACAAGAGGCTGCTCCGACTTTTCTATGCAATTTATGAAAAAAATGCAAAAGAGGCATGCTTTCTATCTTTTGACACTGTTTCCTTGTACAGTGAAAACCCCAATTTCTACGCAAACTAGTTGCCACCATTTATTTTCAATGCCTCAGATTGTATTGGATGCTCGTGTAGAATGATTATACTGAAATTCGATAGAATGATATTCGAATTCCTGCTTGTTCGTTAATTCATTGAATCAACATCAATTTTGAAATTGGACGTCCGAGGAGAAAATTTGTCCGCACTTTAAGGTCCCAAGAGTAAAAAATCTTTCCAGAAAAAAATTGTTTAGAAAGGTAATTATAATTAGCTTGAAAATATATTAAAACAATATTTTTTTTATTTTTTTAAATTAATTTTCAGCAAAATTTAAAAAACACGATTTCAATTAAATTATCTGAAATGTCATCCTAAGATTGATGGAGACATGGAGATGATTCTTCCACTCTTCTAGCACATAGATGTTTAATTCCTATTTTCACCTTGACTCTCCTGAGCATGCTATTGGATCATCCACTTGATATTGACATCCAGATTCATGCAACTGAAGATAGAGAAAGGGCAGCTAAGGGTTCTGCTATGATTGTAATGCCCAAATGGCTATAGACAACACAAAACGATGAATGGGATCTTATCCTCGCATGATCTAAAAGTTTGAACTCCAGATCTTATAACTCTTATCCAACGTGAGATTGAAGCAACACGTTGATTGGGGTAGTGGCTCTGTAAATGGGGTAGCAGGTGGAAGCGGTGCCAGCTTATCTGAGATGGTTTTGAGTTTTGATAGGCAGTGGTGGCGGCAAAGATTGCCGAAACAGGCCCTCCTTTGACAAGGATGAGTTTAGTTGGTGAGATACAGATGAGGAAAAAGAAGACAATACACAGGCAGCCTATAGAAATTATGGAAGCGTTAAAGAAAACAGCATAAACATTTACTAAAAGGGTGTTCTTGAACATTTTGTTGAATCCAAGAAATATACACCTAGCAAGCTAGTTCAGATGGGGAAGAAGATTACAGACCTGCTCTAAGATCTTAACGAAAACTTGTTAGCCATGCTTTTAATGTATATTACGAAACATGATAGGGACAGTTGCTAGTTTGATGCCCCTGCATGACAAAAGAAAAAAAAACAGTTAGTTGCATGACATAATACGATATTGAGAAAAGATTATAAGTCATTACCATATGGTTTTATCTACTAAATCTATCATCATGATTGCCAAATTCCTTTTATTTTCCCTTATTCAGACAACCTGCGGTCTTGTGGCCATTATGGAGCATGAGAAGAATCAACCAAGATTACAGAATTGTGTTTTTTATAATTGGAGTATGCATAGCATGGTTTGAACTATACTATTCTACAGGGACCTTATGAATCAAGCTGCATCAAGCAGAGCATAAATTCATTTCGTACCTGATGTTTTAGAAGCAGAAACTCCAGTCCTTCTATGGCCTTTGTTTTCATCTCTTGAAAGTTTCAATGACCTCAACTTGGATGATGACCTGAGGGAATGTATCAAAGGAGCCTCATCCTCTTCCTCCTCATCCTGCTTCTCTTCTTCATCATGAGCATCTTCTCGATCTGAACCACTAATAGAATCCTCTTCTTCGCTTGAACTGTCCTCATCAAACAATCTCTTTCCCTCAATATTACGCCGCTTTCTTGGGCGACCACCGCGTTTCCTCTCTTTCTCATCTGCAATGTTCTATTGTTATTAGCACCATAGTACATTTGCAACATGAAATTGAGAAGAAAAAAAAAGGCAACAATTTGATTAATCTCAATGCAGTTACAAGGTGCTTAAAAACCAACAAGCACTAAATAAAACCAGCCTTATGTAGAGTTTTCACTCATGGAACATGTGATTCAATGAAGAGGACTGCATTTAATTAATGACAGTTACTTCCATGCAAAATATAACCAATTTCAACGCAGCAGCTAAAAAATGTACTACAGATATTAAGTTGTTGTCGTAAGAACAGAGAGAAATACCAAAGGAAAAAAATAAAAATAAAATAACTGCTTGAATATAGTAAGATTTACCAAGCAGCAGGACCAAATTAAACAACAGACTAAAGAAAATGAAAGCACCAGAAGTAGAAAAGGCTACAGATACAAACAAGACACTGTCCCCTCAATCCATCATAAAATCCAAGAATCTTGCTCGGCAAAATTAATTATTCTTAGTTTACAGATCTTAAACAAAGCATGAAGCCTAGATCTTGAAAAAGAAAAGATCTGGCACCTCACAAGGATTTCCATTAGTCCAAGGCAATCAACGACTCAATAGCACATAAACTAGTACCACTGCCATTGCCATCATCATTATCAATGCACTACGCCCCAGCAAACAAAGAGCTCCACCATTTCAGAATTATAAGACATAAAACTAGTGGAAACCTAGATGTCCATACCACAGTTGTCTAAATCATGATCCAGTTTGTAAGATCCTCTGATCTTACCATCTCATAGATGGAAAATTATCTGAATCACATAGAGAATGGCTATTTTGGTGGCAGCATATTTTGATTCCAGTAGTTTAGCAGCATCATTGCCATATGATGATTCTACCAATTTTACATTTGAAAGGCAAATAGACAAAACAGGCCAAATCTTGTGAAACCCAAACAAGCTCGTGTAAATTGATTGACAAACCAAGACAGAGGCCTTACAAAACAAAATATAAAAGCAGCACCATCAAAGGAACTGGGAAATTAAGCCTACAGTCCAGATGAATAATAAAAGAGCATGCTTAAGAAGATGTCTACAAGGTTGGATCCTTTCTTTTTTTTTAATTCATATTGATTCCAAACTTCCCATCTTCCCACTTCACTTTGACATTCCCTTGCATATTAATTTCCACTCTTGCGCTTTTTATGTATAAGTGTATATTTTCCTGAAAACAAGAGTTATTGGCTGCCTTTTGATTGAGTAAACTACATGTGTTTTTCCCTTTCATTTATTAGATTTGGATTACTTTTTTTTTTCTTATTCTTGTTGGGCTATTGAGATGATTAGATACAGGACAAAGCAATTGCTTCTGCTAAATGCTTTTCTATTGAAACGGGCTCTATTTTTCATATTTCTGTTTTCCTGTTGAGAGAGAGAGAGAGCGCAGAAGACAAAAAAGAAATTAGCATGATTAACATAAACATAGTTGCCTATTTGGATTAGAAGAAAAGTGAAGAGAAGCGCTACCTGGCAAACCTTCATTCTTCACATACTTCTCTCGTAAGCTGTCAACAAATGTGTGGTAAGGGCGCCAGCCACTAGGATCTTCATCGGTATTTATATTCTCTGTCCGGCTTTGGACATCCTTTAGACTATTTGTAAAAGAACATGTTAGGGCCAGTTTGTTTCTATCCATAAAACAGCAATCTATAAACTATGACCAAATAATTTGCTTTTGGTGAAGAGAGGGGAAAGAACTACTTAAATTCTATGGAAAATGCATCTGGATGGCAATGTCAAAGAAAGTAACTCTTACATTTCCAGGATGTCAACCACAGGAAGCTTGGACACAAAATGAAGCACAGCACCTTCCAGAAAAGAGAGCTGTTTTGGAGAATCTACGAAAGCATATTCAATACTATCCCTGGCGATTTTTAGAATATCAGATCTATGCTTGTTCCGAGCAGCACCCACGAATGTCCCAGAAAGTCGAGCAGCAAGATCCTTGCACTCTATAAGAGATTTGCTGGTGAAAGATTCATCATCACTTTTTGAAAGATCCACCAGATGCCGATCATAGGCCTAGTCAAACAAAAAAATGGCAAATAATATAAGCATCAACATCTTGGCATGCATGCATGCATGTGTACCCACACACACAAGACTTCTTTTGATGCAAGATATCCAAGGACGACAGTTTTCTATGGATTATCCTTAAGTTTTTAAACATTGAAGTTCAAAATATGACCTGCATGAGCACAAACTTTGAACAACGATAACAAAAGGCACCTTCAACAAGGTAGATATACATGAAATTACCTGAAATCTATTAACTAATCATAGCATGTTAATGTAAAAACACCGACACAAGCATAAATAACCAGGGATTTGAAAGGAGAAACCAAGCATAAAATAAAAGAGAACTAATAGTCATACATTGTATAAGAAAGCATATGTGAAGAACATGCAAGAGAATAACCAGAGAAATCATTTTTCATTAACAAAATTACAGCATCTTAGACCCAAAGTGATTCCCCCAACCATAAAACACAAGCCATACCCTTTTCAATGCTTCTAGGAAAATGTCTGGAAAATCATCATTCTTCTTTATGACGGTGATTAGATGCTTGACTATCTCTGCAACACTTGTTCCATGCATCACAAAGTGAGAAATGATCTCCGGAGTAAGATATTCCTGCATTAAAAATACAAGATCTAGTTAGCAAACTATGTACTACAGATTGCAGATTTTCACATGCTTGATTATGAAATTTAGTCCAAATGTGAAAAATGGTAGATCTTCAAAATACATTTCTGTCATCCTGCCCACTCACTACACACATTTGTATCACTCAAACAGCAAGCAAATTACAGCCATTGTCTATGATATTTATTCAACAACCCTGTTCATCACAAGCTAAAAGTAACAACTATCTTTACAGTTTAGTAGTATGCCCACCCTGGGAACTGCACTGCTAACTACCAACTTCGCTGAAGCAATCATAACTGCGTCTCTGTTTGTCTCCTCAATGTACTCCTTGTTTGTCTCTTCATCTTCTGTCTCATCTGTGAGATAAACATTGGAGATAAATAACAGGGGGAGAACAAAATACAAAGCGAGTATCCAACATGAAATTATTTATGGATCATGCTTTTAAGCGTCGATGTTGAATTTAAGGTAACCAATCCAGTGCAGACTCCTAAAGGAGCTATCTACAGGATTATGAACCAGAAATCATCACATGAAATATTTAGCAAAGCTGAGAGCACAAAAGAATTGAGTCACCTGAAATATTTAACTGTTGTTCACAAAGTTTCCAGAACCTTTGTAGAACAGATGTATCTGGACAATATCCTAAATGTTCCAGCTTTGTTGAAGAAAAATTAATCTTTCTGAACAAACACCATGCTTCTGCAAGTATAATACAAACCTGGGCATAGTACATCAAATTGAAAGTTAAGTCATTCCAAAAACATGCAATATATATTGCCAACAGGTCAAAAGAAGCATTTGGATAGAGTCATGTTACAAAAAATAATTAGCTTACTCTACAAGCAAGCTGATTTCCACATTTATTCCCTTCCTTATCTTCAGAAGGGGTTCCAAGAAAGTACTCAAGTTCCTCAAACAAGGCATTGCGTTTAAACAGTAGAGAAGTTAACGAAGCTTCAGAGACAGTTTCACTGTTTACAATAGACTGCAGACTCCAGGCTACATGCAAATACATATTGAGCAGAAGAAAACTGACAACCTGGACAAGCAAGAGAAATTATTAAATACAAGGAAGAAGAAAATGAAAAGCGCAAATCATATAATATAATATTTAACACACCTCATCATCCACATTTCTGAAACTGTGGAGAACCTTAACAATATCTTCATATAAGCTCTCAATAGGTACAGACCATGCCAACTGAAGCTCATATAACCTTTTCAAATTCACAAGCAGAGAATATTCATCACCATCCTGCAAATTTGAGCATGTCACATCTCATCCATTTTAGTATCATCAAGAAAGTAAAACACAAAACTGGAAGTTTTCTACCGCTGCTTCTTTCACTGCAGACTTAAGCTTATTAATGAGTTCATCTTCAAGATTCTTCAATTTATTTAGAGCATAATCTTTCAGCTCTCCTTGACTTTCGGTGGAACAGAACTTGATAGCCTTCACACAAGATCTGAGTGCTTCCTTGTCACCATGTATAAAAAATGACTGTTTCATGAGCTGAAGGACATTTTTGAAATTCTGAAACACAAGACAATCAGTGGTTACTCTCTAACTATCTTCCTAACAGTATCTAAGAACTTGCATTTGGAAAGAAATGCTACCACTCACACTCTCCTGTCTCTTCAGGGAATAAAGCCCTAGGTTCATATGCACAATGATCTCAACCAATGATGGCACTTTTGATTTGTCGGCCATGAATTTGCGCAGAAGTAGCGGGTAGTTCTTCATCATGGCGATAGTTATGTCCCGTCTATTATTTTCAAATATTTCCTGACATGTAAAGCATACTCTACGTTAAGCATGGCATAACTGCAGAAGTGAAGCATACTCTACATTAAGCATGGCATAACTGCAGAAGTGCTGCAAATATCAAGTTACTGGAAAGAACAACTATCTTCAAAGGAAGAGGTAGCTGGTAAAACCAGAAAAGGAATGCAAGTTGTTGAAACATGAATATCCACACATGAATTATGACAAGTTAGCTTGCTCGAGATTGTAAATCCCAGCGCTGATATGTTTTTGCATAAATAAGTATCAAACTAGAATTTCAGAATTTTGGAAGATTACTTGCATGAACAAAACTATTAATCAACTGAATTTAGAGTTAACAGAGTGCCATAAACAATCACTTAAAACTCGCACAATTTTGAAGAGACTTGATTTAAAACCAGAAAATTACGCACTTTTTGAGCTTTATTGTAATATTGCTTTCGAGTATCTGATGCTGGAACAATCCTCTCTCCCACAGCTTTTCTGACAGATGCAGAAAGAAGTCTAACCAAATTTGTAGCATCATCATCGGTAAGCTCAATTAATGGATTCGCATCCAGGAGCATGGAAATAATACACTTCCAGTCCTGCAAATGAAAAATGAATTTCCTTCATATTAAGCAATTGGAACTGTACATTCATAAATAAATTGTAGCATAATGTTTCTTAGTCATTGTCAGTAAAGCGCTCCAGGTTTATAAAAGAAAAAATTTTGCATCACAAACAATTATCCAAGAAAAAGTTCCGTTATCCAGAAACTTGTCAAATGCAGAATAAAATTATAATACAAATTGGGCAGAGTCAGTACAGGTGAGCCCACGCCCAATACTTCTCACAGGTTAAGTCAGAAATTCCACCCCACCCCACCCCATCATGATCCTACTCCTTTCCTCAAACACAAGTAGAATTCTAAATTTCAAAAGTAATAACAACATACCTTCATTGCTTTCATGTACTCCCAAACATCATCAATAACATAGATACTGAGAATTGGATCTGCTGAAAACTCCCTCAAAATCTGCAACATTCTGCTAAGATGAACCTCAGAAGAGCCGTCATCACTGCCTGGAAAAACATCGTTATGAACATTGGTTTATGGAATTTTGACAAAGATCTTATCATAGAGTACAAATAGGAAAGAAACCTTTTGAGCTAGATTGAGAGTTGTTAAATTTTTGTGCAATTAGGTGATCATACACCAATTCTCCTATGGCACGCCTGATTTCTGCTGGATCATCAATAAGTAAATCATATAACGGACCCAAGTCATCATCAGGTAGGAGCTGATGCCTGCAGGACACATAAGGCAAATTGCCAGTATAAGAGCCATTAGCATTGGATTTCAAAAAAATCAAAGATGGGTTTCTACATGCACATGTGATGGAGCAAAAATTGACAGACAGTTACCTCAGTAATTGTTTTACAAGTCCTATGGCACAAACAGCTACAGAAACATCAATGTCATCAGCAAGCTCAATCATCCGGTTGGAAAATCTTTCAGTAAAAAGACCAAGAGTGGGCACATTATCATCCACATCATAAAGTTTTTTTAATGCTTGAACAGATGCTTTTCTGACACCTGCATTCTTCGAGTGGCATTATACAAAAAGAAGCAAATTATGACTGTTCAGCACATAACAAAGAACATCAAAATCAAACCAGTTAAGATTACTTACTTTATCATTCAGTGTCCATCCAAGATACTTTAAGTATAAATCCTGCAAGAAAAGTGATGGATAGGACAAAACCCATACACCAAGAGACTCAATGCATGATGTTCGAATATTAGGATCAATATCACGGTACCGATGCACGAATAACCTTCAAAAGGCAAGGAATAAGACAAGTCAAAAGACTATTTTAACAAAAATGTCAATATTGTGAAACAGGAATTTGATCAATTCTTTTCCTTCTATAAAAGTAAACCATACCCGGTAAATATTTTGCGCATCAAGTCCTCTAGTACAAGTATCTTATCATGAGTTGCTGATAACCTTTTATTTAGGGACTCTAGACGAGGTCCTTCTATTTGTTTCTTCTTTTCCACATTTAATTGTCTCTGAGTAGTTTCTCGTTGTAAGCCAAGCGCTTTAGCTACTGTTATGAATGACGCGACAAGTTGGAGACCCATCAAGGATGCAACTTGACGGTAAACTCTTGGTGGAGTGCTGATTAGAGTCAACACAAAGAAAATGTAACCAAAAGGGGCTGCTTCAAAAATTAAACCACAATTCTGAACTTCATAAAAAGATCAGTACTAACCATGACAGTGCTATTATATAGTCCATGCATTTGTCAAACAAAACCTTATCAAACAGGGGCCCATTTTGGCACTCAGTAACCAAATTGTCCCAGAATGTGATGAGGTTATCTTTAAAGTGTTTGAAGTCCTTCCTCTTTGAACTCTGATAATCTTCAACTTCACCCTACAGTTTCAAAAGTAAAGTGAGTGCTCTAAACTTGTATTCCCAAAGCATGAACTTAAAAAAGAAAACCCCATCAAGCATTTTTCACAAAAGGTTCTAGGAAAAGGTTGGAAACTATAAGATAATGGGCATAATGAAACAAGAAACATATTAAAATAAAAGATGTAGCATACATTTCTTGCAAGATTGACAAGAGCAACGACAACATCATCAACATCAGTCTCATCCAGCAACTCTTTCTTGATACTATATTTGGCTCCACATGCCTGAACAATCACACAATTTAACAGTCACAAGGCTGGGGAGAGGCCTGCAGCACTGAAATTGAACTTCATAGACTATTATATTAAGCCTCATGATAAGATACTTGCACCTTTGTATCTGCCCTCCTTCATTCCTTATTTTCCAAACAAAGAGATTTTAAAAAATTCCATGATTACCTCAAACAGCATCGTCAAGAGCTCAACCATTGCAAGTTTTGGATCCTTCTCATATCGCTCAACCCAAAGCTTCACCGCCTGAGGAATTTGTACCCCATTCCCTTTAATAACATCTGCAGCAGAACAATATTCATGAACACACAGACACACACATATAACAGACCTCCATGATTAGCAGAAACATCTAATATTGTTAAATAACGTCTAATAGAAATTTCATCACATCAATTAACATGAAATACAGAGTTCACGGCATTGAAGCAAACTGAAACCATAATTATCAAAATTACACAAAATTAGGAGTCAATTAATCACCTATCAAGCTTTGGTCGGGATTGAGGAGGACGGTGGCGGGAGTGTCATCCTTGGCAGCACGATTACGCTTGGATTTAGGGCGAACCTCTTCGAAATCATCCTCGCGCTCCTCCACCTCCTCACTTGTTCTCTCCTCGGTCGCGTTCTTAGACCGATTCCTCTTCTGTTTAAGCAAATTAGATCAAAATTAGTGCCTAAAAGTAGCAGATGGAAGTGCAGATCGGAAGAATTGAAACTTACAGAGCGGTTTCGGGAAGTTTCGGGGTGGTCCTCCATGACCTAGCTAGGGTTGGTGTTTAAAAATTCTTGAAATTATTTTGTTGTTGTAGAGTAGAGGGGGAGATGACTGTGTGTGTCTTGTTATCCCGCCAAACGAAATCAATCCGACATTTATGGCACCTGACTGGGTGTTTTGAGGCCTGTGTGTGTCCCGCCGTGACTCGTGTGTGCGCGCCCCCGCACTGAATCAATGCTCACTCGTACTGACTAGCTAGCTGCTACAGCGTGTAGCGTGCGTTCGTCATTCTATTAGTCTCTGTTATTGTGAATTAAAAAAATACATCTAAGAAAAATAATTTTAAAAAATATTTATTTAGTTAAAATTGTTTTAAAATTTATAAAATAAATGAAAAAATAGTTTATAATTTAAATAAAAATTAAGTTATTTTAATTTTTATATAAAATTAATTTTTGAAAAGAAATTGTGAGCTGACCAGTAAAAAAGCAAATGAAGATTTTGAATTTTGCTGGAAATGAGGTAAAATTTACCTTTTAAAATATTTTTTATTTTGAAATATATTAAAATAATATATTTTTTTAATTTCTATAATTTATTCTTAATATCAACACACAAAATAATTAAAAATTTTAAAATAAAAATTTAAAACAAAGAAAAAATAAAAAAATAATTAAATTATCATTACATGAATTTTAAAATGGTAATTAAAATTATAGTTTTAGTATTTTTTTTAAATTAAAATATTGATTTTTTAATAAAAAATATTTTAAAAAATCATCTAACTAGATATCTCCTATATTAAAATTAATTAATAATCAAAATATTTTTAAAAAAATCCAAATTAACAGATTTAATAACTAGAGCATTAGTTAATACCAAATGTATAATGGTTTATGAACAAATTGTTGTGAGTAAATAATTTTTGTATAAAATTATGATAATTTTTTAATTAAAAAAAACTGCAACTTGATTTTCAGACGAAAAAAGTTCAACCATGATTTATTAATCTTTAGTAATTTTTTGTCAATGCATTTCAACCCGCTCTTTTCAAATTGCTTTTTATCTAAAAAAAAATTTAATTTTTTAAATATTTATTGATAATTTTGATATACTAGTATCAAAAATTAAGAAAACAATTCTTAAAAAAATATTGTTTTAATATATTTTTAATTGAAAAATACTTATATAAAAAACATCATGTACCATATTATCGAACACACATTAAATCAAGAATGTTGTGATATTTAATGCCAACATGTTTACTAACAATATAAAACATTGGATTCTTTGTTAAAGGAGTAGCACAACTTCTAGTTGAAAAGTATATTGGCTTCTCATACACCACAGTTAGAGCAAAAAAAAAATTAAACGCAAAAAAAATCTAAGTATTAGTAACATGTCTTCTAAAAAATATATTTTAACCATTAATTTAATGATATTTCTATATAATATTAAAATGGAATCACATTGGGTTAATCTGAGCTGACATGCAAAAATCACAAGGGTAATTTAAAAAAAAACAAAATGAAAAGCTCAATCTTTAATTAACTTAATATTGAAGAAAAAAAGTTATAAAAAATAGCATTTAACTAAAAAATATAGCCCACGCTAAAAAAATACATTGAAGATCAAATGACCAATTTTTGTTAAATCTACTCAAAAACACAAAGAATAATGGATGAACCCAAAAACCCAACTGAAGATAAAGACTAGATTACACTAAAACAAAGGTATAGAGAGATGAAACATGAAAGATTGAAACATAATGATGCATCAAATAGAAAAAATAAATTACAATTTGCATGAATCAAACTCAAAAGTTTTAAACCTAAACTCAGATATTCAAAGTTAATTAGGACTGTTTGATCCAATCCAAGTCTTTAATGGACAAATCAATGGCAAAGAATGATAGGGTACAAGTTTAGGCTTCGATCGAAGCACACAAGACAGACAACAATATATGTTTGTAAAAAATCAAAAGACACGTATGAACATTCAAACCATAAACCCAAAACATTGCTCAAACCTAGAAAATGACTAGAATTAAAAAATCGGGTAAAATAGATGACAAGTCTGCAATTGGTTTAAAAAGTTCACTTGTGTCCCTCATTTTTTAAACTATCTATTTCATTGGTCCCTATGATTGTTAAAAAATATATTTTTGTACCAAACTTTTTTTTCTCCTTTTTTCGTGGAGGAGAGAGAGGGGGTTGCTGGAATCCAACATAGAGAGAGAAAGTTGGCGTTGAGGAAGATTTAGGCCACCAAAACGGTCAATTTTTTATGTCAAATGGTTCCATATAATGAGGGGGGTTATGATTAGGTGTTCTTTTAACTTGAAAACACATAAAAAAACATATTTAAGCTCGGGAAAATTTTTTTATTTCAGGTTGATTTCAGGTTTTGAACTAGTGTTATGTGTTTTTGGAGGTTACAAATTGATCTAACAAGGTTCCTAGGTATTTTGCGTAAAAAATAGGTTGAAAATGAGTTGTCAGGTTAAAAACAAATAACCTTGTGCAACCGAATTCTGAGATTTTCAAACGATGTGTTATTTATTTTTTTCAAAGAAACTAGGGTGGACAACATGTCCTCTACCTCATTAATTTTTTTAAAAAAAAATTAAAGGCCCGCATGCATGGTCCTAGCCTTGCAAGCCTGTATGTTGGCATTTTCTTGATTAGGTCAAGCACTAGGCTTAACTTGCCAAGGCCAGCAGCGTCAGACCTCATTTCTTTTTTATTCTTTTTTTATATATATTATTGGCTTTTATATTTTTTTCAAATAATTTTTATAATTATTAAATTTTAATTCACAAACCTTCTCTATGATTTTTTTTTGGATTTTTTAGCCTTTCTTTAACAATGATTATTTTTAATTATATTGGGCATGCTTAGTTTTTTCGGAGGTTAATATGATTCATCTGTAATTGTTTTTGTATATTTTATATAAATGAAATATTTTTTTTAATATTTTTAATATGTGTAACCTTGCATGGTAATTGTTTTTACTTTTATTTTGTTCAATAAATGTTTTGTGTGTGTCAATATCTATTACAAATTGAATGTTATAAACAAATTCATTAGACACAACTAGGTAAATAACTGTGTTGCAATATTAAATATATATTTTTATCTATATTGGTATCTTAAGTTTTTCAATTATATTTTATTTATCATTGATTACTTATTTATTTATTTACACAATGGTTAATGGTTTATTTAATTGGATGCGTTCGATTAACATTTACAATTTTTTTATGTAAAAAACTACGTTGAAAATTTCAACATGTTCAAGTTTATTTGATCATGTATTGGTGTTTTAAATTTGATATTTATTTTTATGATTTTTTTCCTTAACTCTTTTATAAAAGTTTTGTTCTTTCTAATTTTACTCTTCCATTCAAGTTGATAGTTTATTGTTTGTTTTATCCTCATTGATCGATTTTTTTTATATATATGTTTTCTCGTTTGCTATCATTACCTCTTTTTTATTCTAATATGATTTAAATAAAATCAACTTATTTAGTTGATCAAGACTAAAACAAGTTTGCGACACCAAAATATTTTAATGAAAAATTAATATAGCTTTAATACACACACACACACACCAAAAACTCTAAAACTTGTGGGGAAAGCACTATAGTTTTCCTCATAAAACACTGTGGATTGCTACAGTGTTTCTCCACATAATTTTTTTTTTTGGTTTTGTTGGTTTTTGTTATTATTATTATATTATTGCTACACTATAGCTAGTTGCCTTGCTTTTTCTTTGGGCTTGGAAAGCATTTGACTTGCATAAACAAGATCATGATGGTGCATTAAATGCTTTTACAATTTACCAGTGTCTTTTCTCTTCGTAATTGAGTTTTTTCTTCTTCTCTGCAGTCTGCAGTTGAGAGAGTTGTTTTTCGTGTAGGCTTAGAAAGACTTTGGATTTTCTGAAGGCTTAAAGAGGCTTGGAAATATTTGAAAAAACAGGCCAAGAGACAATGAGCTTACACGGCTGATTTTCATGTCTTGGGAGTTGTGTTCAGCAGTGGTTTAGGCATGAGAATAAAATATATGCATAGCTAGCTACCCTATTTTTCCTTTGGGCTTGGAGAGCATTTGACTTGCACAGACATTGGTATTGATCTTGGCTTCGCTGTGAAGTTTGTATCAGGGCCTGCATGTCTATTAAAAATCATTGTGTGTTAAATGAATGTGACTATAGGCATCATTATACACATATATTTGCCCTCACTTTGGTTTTCTTTGCAGCATTAAGAGAGCTGCTGCCATTTGTTCATTGATTGATATGTCACGTGACTCATCAATTAAAATTGAAAATAATGAGTCACCTGGATCTTTGATAATCACATTTGTAATCTCCTCTGTAAAGCTTGAGTAATGTCTTTTTGACTATCTGGAGAAGTCAATTTGTTATATTTAGGAGCTTCACTGAAAGTAACTTTTTTAATAGCTTCATTATTTTTGAAAAGGAAATGCAAGAGCTTTAGATAATTTCATCAAAATTAAAACTCATTTTAATTTATATCTATGTGCATATAATAAGTATGTTGATTAAATTATGCTTAATCATTTTTAAACATTTAATTGATTAACAATGCCTAATGTCTGTGTAAGAGGAATAACGCGTGAAAAATATGTTTTCTACTTGATATTTTACTTACAAACAAATCATGTGAAAATATTAAATTTCAATAAACTACTCTGCCAATGCAGGAGATGTCAAGAATAGTGGTTTTGCATGAATATTAATTTATTCCTTTATAATAAGAAAAGAAACATTTAATTGATTAAATTAGCAAATTCAAACATTTATTTTGAACATATTTGAACATATACATATCAAAACCCCTAAATTATCATAAACCCTAATATTTTTAATAACTAATTATAAAAGAATAAAACTAAAATTAGACAATGAATCAAATATAAAAGATGAAGGAAATTTACCTAAAGCATAAAGCAAAAGGCAAAAGAAGTTACTTGATTAATTGTGCTTGAAGAGAAATTTGCATACGGGAGAGAGGCAGGGAACAACAACTCAAAAGAAAAAAAGACTCTCGGCTAGTTAAGGGAAGAAAAAGAAATAAAAGAAAAAAATATAGGGTAATGTATTAGACATATATATTATATATTATATTAAGATATAAGTCAACAATAATAACTTTCCTTTCGTGTATTAACAATTCACCAAACTATTATATTAATATTTTAATATAAAGAATATTAAAAAAAATTAAGGGGGCAATTGCCCCCTTTTGTCTTTATGTGGCTCCGTCACTGCCCAACAAGATAAAATTTAAGTTGCTTTATATATTTTAAACCCTTAATTTTAGTCTTCCAGATTTTAATTGTTTTGTATTTTTTTAATTTTGTTTTCATTGTTGTATTTCTATGAGAAATTTGAATGCTTTTTTATGAACTCATTTCCTGATTGCCTTACTTTTTTAGGAACTCATATACTTAGCAACAATTACATCTTTATTTTTCATTTCTTATTTATCTTCCAGAATCTTTGATGTTTATCGCTTTGAGAATAATTTGTAGCTTACAATTACACTTATCTCTTGCTATAGGAAAAAAACTAGTGTGGTCTCAGGTTCAAATTCCGTGGTTGCTAATATTGATGGTTACTAGAGGCTTACATGGTCGTTAATTTTAGGGTCCGTGGAGATTAGTCGAGGTACACACAAGCTGACTCAAACACCCCACGTGAATTAAAAAAAAAAACTAGCATTCAATTTGTTGCTACCCAATTTTTGACCCATATTTTGATAAATTTACAGAAAAAACCAAAAATAGCAAAAAAAAAATGAAAACCCCAAAAAATGCATTTTTGATATATTTGCATCGTTTTTAGCATTTTCAACGTCATCTCAAAAGAATTAAAATTTTCTTTTGGAATTTGGAACGCGTTCAATTTTTAACGCGTAAATTTTATGATCACTGATTTTCCTTATTGAGTTGATGTTGATATTGCTCGTTTTCAAAAATACAAAAAAAAGAAAAATCAAAATTTACAAAAAAAAAAAAGGAAAAGAAAAGGAAAGGAAAAGTTGAGGGGCTAGTTTGAAAACCTAGCAAAACTTTTCCTATAAATACTAAGCTACAGTAAACACAAAAGGGAGGAGAAAATTTACACGGGGGGAGAAAATTCATAGACGGCGGAGAGAATTTTGGGAGGACCCGGGAGGGGAAAGAAAAAAACCTAAAATCTATCTTCTCTACAGCCACCCCCCCTGACCTTGAAAAAACCCACAAGCGCCGTTCTTCCCCCTTTGCCTTGCAAAAGGCACACTAGAGACCTCCCCCCCAAAAACAGAACCAGAGAACCAAAGCTTTCCCCCTCCTCCTCTGGTTTTCTCCCCTCAGCCCTGTCCAACTCCCAGCCTACAAAAAGAAAACCAGCCAAGGCCACAACAGCCACAAAATCGCAGGAGCTCCCCTCTCTGGTTTCCCCCATATCCTCAACGACCTCCATCGTCCCCAGCCCATTTCCCCACAGAGAAGCCTCTCTTTCCTTGTTGAGCCGCCGCTCTCCCTCTCCAAGCAGGCGACCACCACCTCCCCAGCTCTGGATTTCGGTCTCCCACCCTCACGAGAGCTGCCCTCTTGGGTTCCCCTCCATCTTCTTTCTCCCTTCAGCCCTTCCACCGACAGTAACAGAGGTGTCTCCGCCTCAACACCGGTGGAAACCTCTGCTTGCCTCACTGCTGACCAAAGGAGGGGTCGACGATCTACCCGATCCAGCGGGTATCCGACCGCGTGAGTCGCCGGTGAGCGCTCCACACTCAACAGCAGATCGGCCACCGGGGAAGATGAAAGAAGAACGGGACAGGTCTGAGAAGGAGAAGACAAAATAAAAACTACTGCTTGTTGTGTTTTCTTGACTTTGCAGGTGGCGTTACTTCACATCGCCGATGCAGAAAGGGAGAGGAGTAGAAAACGTCCCAGATCGGTCTGTTTCTTGGGTTTTTCCTGCGGCGGCGCGTGAACCCACGCGCCGCCAGTGGCGGTGGCGAGTGGAGGAGACGCGCCGCCACTGCTCCCGCGCCCTGAAACCTTCCAGCCACTGTTCCTGCAGATTCCCAAGGGCTTCCCCGCAGTTTCCTGTTATTTTTTAGGAGTGGGTTCTGTAATTTTGGGATGTTAAGGGTTTGTTTGGTTAATTTTGATT
>Ga0325414_1000314_pt1 | contig 36803 bp, 21 predicted proteins | sample PopdelMetagenome_8_FD_206183 | JGI IMG/M metagenome (GOLD analysis project Ga0325414, IMG submission 206183) | Populus deltoides microbial communities from Bellville, Georgia, United States - Leaf-PdKOR-R3 | ecosystem: Host-associated > Plants > Phyllosphere > Phylloplane/Leaf | place: USA... | reverse complement strand
ATGGTCTGCGATGAGGTGACCTTCTGTGAATTACAAGAAACAAAAGGCTCAAGTCAAAACTTGAGGATTCATCAAGAAAGATGGTTTTCTTTTTTAGCACCAATTTTATCAGCATGCATAATAACCAGTAGCTTAATTCATGAAGCCACGACTCTTATGGAAAAGCTCTTCCAGTTTTGAGAGCGCCATTTATCGGTTCAAATTGCTCACTTGATCAAAAAGGGCTTTTAAAAGCACTTAATGTAGGCTATGGTTCATGGCTATGAAAGAAAGGAAATTCACAGGCTCAAAAGGTGTTTGAGGGTTTCAAACGACCTAGGATCAACATTAACTATTCATCAACTCTCTTTCTCTTGTTGTCATTGTAGAGAAATTGACATATAACCTTGTTAATCTCAAAGATCAAAATTCTCTTAACATATGTCATAATGCAAATCCAACTTTTCATTTGATGAATAGCCAATCTATTTTTTTCTGAAGACACTAGAGGCTTTATCCTAGACACACCAAAAGACATGAAACTTGAATTTTATTTTTTTGTTGACTTTTGGCATTTGCTGTGTCTTTCTTCAATTGAAACCTTTTTTTGCCCTTTTAGAATTGATAGGCATTCTCTTTCCATTCCACTCTTTTTTTTTTTTATTTTTTTTTTTTGCTTTTCCATAGCCTTCCTCAAAGTTTTCTTTGATGCCCTCAATCTATGGCTTTTCTTCTTTTGGCCCTTTCTTAATCATTAGACTTTTTTTCTCAGCCTTTCTTTCATCCATTAATCCTATCAGTGTCTTCAAAATATCTCTCATTTGTCCCCAGTGTAGGGTGTGATCCTAGTCAGGGTTTCTTTTGAAAGAATATTCTATCCAGCTCAAATGGGACTGCAATAGATATAATCTTTAGAAAGTGAAGGGATGAACAAAGATGGCCTTTTCTCATTTCAAGCAAGGCGGTTAGAACCGATAAATTTTGACCTCATCTAGTGTAATGAGTTGGACTTGTAAGAATCATGATTCACGAGTCCATAACTACTGAATCCACTACGTGTCATTATGCATACTGTTAAAACTTAGCTATATGATGTGTGGTTCATTTCTTGTGGGGCTCAAAATTTGCTTGGTCACCTCATGTTATTTTCAAGTATCGAGTCATTTCTACAATTAAAATACTTTTAATCTTAGGATCGATTATCCTTGATTTTGCATGTTGGAGTTTGATCAAAATTTTTTTGTCAAAATACACATTGAAATAAACATCTCATGCTTTCAAAACAACAAGAAGACAAAGAAAAGACATGTTTCGTTCAAGGATGAGATGTGATCCCAAAACAAAGTGCAAAAAAATGGCTAAAATCCATAACAAAAATGATTTGACAGGTCAACACCCTTCGTGGATTAGCTTCTCTGACAATATCTGTGTTTTGCCAAGCAATTTCAATCACTCGTCATTCTGAAGATGTTCTAGCGAAAAAATGATCGATGACATCATTTTTCACAAACTCAGCCCGATTCTTGAAAATCTTGCATCTGTTCAACTAAAATGGCCCAAGAACCCACCATGATATTCACATCTTGTTTGAATTATACCACGGTGGTTGCATGCAATTTGTCGAAGTCCGGGCAACAAGTCTGGAATCCAATAGATGTTGGTCGACAAACTCGAGTCGTAGAGGGATGTCAATCTTGGCAAAGGTATTGGAGCAGTTGATGCTACAGTGAGATCTAATTGGACCTCATAACTAAGGTTTCCCACCTTCAAAGTCATCTTCTGATTCATCTCTTATCATTTTTGGAATCCATGGCAGAACATTCAATCTTTCCCTTCTTCCTAGCTTATTGGCTAGGTAATCTTGGCAGCACACAGAAACATGCAGCACTGCCATGGTCAGTGTGTGAAATCACACGCTGTCTTTATTGGAAGAGAACCTGATGAATCTGGGACTCCTTTGTCTCCTCTTTGATTGCTCACAAATAGTGCAACAAACAGACACTTGTAGAGGGAGTTCTGCTCTGTTGAAGTTTCAGTCTTCTTGTTTTTCCAGTCCAAGTCTGTCTCCTCTGCCTATTACAGTGTTGTGGTGGTGCCTGATAGGGAAAGTTTCACAACATATGAAACTACTACATTCCCTCTTGCATTCTTCATTGGCAGATCCACAAACAAATCTCTACAGCGAGAGCTCTCCCACGTAGTAGTTCAGTGTCTAAACATGTGCGGCTAAACTGGAATTGAGCTCACAGTGGAGGAAACTTTAAAGAAGGCTAATGCACCATTCACAGAAAGCTAGCAGTTATTTGGTGCCATTGGAAGATGGGGAGGCAATGAACAATTAAACAGGGCAACTGACCAAGAACAAAAGTTGTCATTAGTTGATGACTGAAGGCATTGCTGCCGTTGTTCATGACTGAAAAGGAGAGGTGCAACTTCCATTGGACGTGGACAAGCAGTGATCCCACAAGAGACTGTGCAGACATTCCCTTTCCATTTGATGCTCAACACTTGTTCGAGCAGATCTGAGTCTAGCTACTCCATCCTTGATGCTCTCAACTTTCTTTTGACAATGAGCCTCTCTCTGACCCTTTTCTTCATTTCCCATCTTCTTCACTCCAGTGTAGTAGACCTCGGGTGGGGGAACCTACTTTTCATCCCGGTGCATGCATGATAAATGCATGACATGTAATCTATATGATGAACTTGCCCTTCAAGGGGTGACATATGGTCATAACTCTTGCATGATGAAGCAAAAATTTTTATTCTTGCTCAAATTCTACAATAGAAATTTCTTGAGCGATGACCATTATATCCCCCGTAAGTCCTGAATTCAAGATGCTTCAAGAAAGGCTTGCTCAGATGCAAAACAAATATGTACGTTGCATACATCCTAAAGGCAGGTTCTAATCTTTTTACGTGAGACAAAAGGTAGGTTTACTACTTGGTCTCTAAAAAGGGTCTTTTGTTATCCCAGTGATCACCCTCGTAAAGGCAATATGGGGGCTCAGCAAATAGTGAAATGACACATATACCAATCACTAACAGTCTAAGCACTCAACGAAGAGTTGGGGTTTACACAAACTTAAACCTTGACTAAAAGTCGTAAGGTAAGCTGCTAGTCCCCCACCTAACCTGAAGTTTGTGTGTGCTTTCAAAAATTAAAACATGTGATGCATGAGAATTCTATACAATGCATGAATACAACAGAAATAAAATAAGCCAAAAAGCAAAACATTTAAACACATCAAAAATACAAACCTTAGTCCAATAATGTTGAAAACATTACCTTTCCCCAGTGGAGTCGTCATTCTGTCACACGTCCCCCGCGTGGCGATTCGGTGATTTTGCACTAAGTTTGCTTGATTGGTTCTTTGGGAGTCGCCACCTAGTATTTCATTGAGGGTTACTAGGAAACCCGGATTTACTGGTCGTTGTCGGAGATTCGAGGGTAAGGGACTGGTTGTGGCTAGGGAAGGTATTAGCACCCCTAGCACACCCTACCTGAGGTAAGCTGCTTTGCGGTTTGATGTGATTTAAAAGTTTAAAATATTAATCAAATTCTAAGGTTTCAATAAATCAGTTATTAAATCCCAGAATATATGTAGAAACATGTTCTTACATTTTCATTGGAAAAATAACATGATTTTATTTATCCTTGATATATTCAATCATATTCAAATTAATCACTCAATTCTTTATCTTTTTTATTTTTATAGTTCAGTAACATAAATAAAAAGAGATACAAACACACACATCCCTTTTTACTATTTTCTCACCCATAGTTACATGTTTACAAAATAACCAAAAAAAAAAGTAAATCAAAACACAACAGCATCCAGACATATACAGCAACATTTAAAAATTACAAAAATAGCTTCGGGAACAGTGCTGGAGAATTCTGGGCGTCTTCTGTGACTATGAACAGTGGCAGCGCGTCTCCTTCACGCACCGCCGCGAAAATCAACCGGGAAACAGGGGGGCTGTAACAGCCTCCTCCCCTCTTCCTTTCCCTGCCGGCGGTGAGGAGATCGGTCACCTGCAACAGAAAGATAACGCACAAACAGCAATGGGTTTTGTTTTTTAGATCTGTCCGGTTCCAACGCCTTCTCCCTTCTCTGTTTATTTTCCTTCTGCCGATGATGGATTTGGTGGTTGGGAGAGCTTCTTCTTCTTCTCATCCGCCTCAGGTGGCGGCAAGACCAAGGGGGCCGCCGGCTGCCAGACTTTTGTCGGGTCTAGCCAGCAGAGAGAGAAATGGAGGTCCAGTCGGCGGGCTCAGTTGGGGGAGATGAAGAGGTTGCTGGCTGCTGCTGTTCGGTGAGCTGGGTCTGCTGGATCTTCGAACGGCGCTGCTGCGAAGACACTGCTGGTTTAAGCGGGAGCCGTGGGTCTGAGGAGATGGGGAACGCCTCTGCCCGTTCTCTGGTAGGGAGAGATGAGGCCGTTCTGTGGTGCTGCTTGTAGTCGGTTGAAGGAGAGACAGCTGGGTCTGTCGGCTGTGTGGGTGGCCGAGAGAGGGGTCGGTCAGAGCTGGCCGGTTGACAGAGAAGGCAGCTTCGGGTGCCGGGGAAGAATGAAAAATCAAAAGGGAAGGGGGGATCAACCGTGGCTTTGTTGACTGAGGAGAAGGGGCCAACAGAGGGTTTGCAGTGAGGGAGAGAGTGAGATGGGGGAAACCGGGGGGCTTGAGCTTCTGGTTTTTTGGCTGATGAGAGGTGAGAGTCTCGTGCTGCCAAGGGGAGAAGGAGAGTCTCCTTTAGTCTCGTTTTTTCAAAGAGGGGGAGGGAAGTCAGTAGCCCAGAGAGGGGTGTGGCTGGCGGCTGGTCTCTGTGGTTTCAAAGGGAGAGGGAGGCGGCGGCCGGGTGGAGAAGATTAGGATTTTTTAGGTTTTCTTTTCCTTTTCTTTTTTTTTTTTCACAATTTTTCCTCTCCCCAAATTTTTCTCTCCCGTCTAAAAAATTTCTCCCCCCTGCTATTTCACTGTAGCATGGTATTTATAGAGGAAATATTGCTAGGGTTCCAAATTAGTCCCTCAACTTTTCTTTTCTCCTTTTTTTGTAATTTTGATTTTTCTCATTTTTTTGTATTTTTTTTAAAGCGAGTAATATCAACGTCGACTCAAAAAAAAATTAGTGATTGTAAAATTAACGCGTTAAAAGTTGAACGCGTTCGAAATACCTTTGAAAATTTAAATTTTTCTGAGATGACGTTGAAAAGGCTAAAAACGATGCAAATATGTCAAAAATGCATTTTTTGGGGTTTTCATTGTTTTTTTGCTATTTTTTGGTTTTTCTGTAAATTTATCAAAAATACGGGTTAAAAATTGGGTAGCAACACTTAGGAGGAAGGAGGGAAAAAACTATGCAATGTTAAATGGGCATCGGTGGTTCCTCCAAAAAAAAAAAAACAAAAAGGCCTACAAATCATGGGTTAATAACTCTTCCATAGCAAAGAGATATGTATTTTCCCTATTAATTTCTCAAGTTACCATGATGAGAGTGTGATGTGACTCCAATAAATGTAGGATAAGTTAGGTATACAATGTCTCTCTGATATGGACATCATCATTTTTGGTATGTCAAATTCTTACTATTTCAAGCAAGAAACACACTTCAATATCATTATGCGTTATTGTATTCCTAATAGAGGCCCTCTTAGCAGACATACCCAACCCACAACTATTCCAGAATAAAATCTTCATTGATAAATGATTTTAAACCTGACCAAGTTATACTGCAGATTGTAATTATTGGGCTGCATTCCGATCTGCAATCTTCCTATATATCCACCTGGCTTCTAATGTCTGCTGTCAAAACTGTCTAGTCCTCAGCATTCCCAAAACCCAAAGCAAACAGCATCCTCTGCACCTCATCTTCAACAATCCATTCCGCAGTTGCAGCAGAACTGTAACTTATGATATAACGAAGAATCCCTTTTCTGATTCTAGAATCCAGTGAACCTGGTGATTCCACCTCACGTTCATCCTCCACCCGCTGAAGACTACCATTGAAAGAGAAAAGCTCCACCTTGTGCTTCCTTCACCTAAGAACCATTGGGTGTAAACTGGATTGATTGCATCCTATCTGAATCACGTGGGCTTAATTAATGGAAGGAACGAACAATTGTCAGTTTTAAAAGTTTGGTTTGTAACAATCATTGTAATTTCAAATCTCCATACTCCTTCCATTTAAGCAAGTAATAATAACAGAGAATATGTATAAATCTCAGTGTTGTTTTACATTTTATTAAAGATATTACAATTTCATTCAAAAAATGAGAAAGAACAATAAAAATCCTCAAATTCTACCACCTTCAATTCTCATTCATCAACAACAGCATACATTCAAACAAGTGATCAATAGTGTTGATGAAAAATAAATCAATAGTGATCAAGTGACGAGGACTAGAGTAAAATTGGCGCCATTGTAAGCTTGACAAGCTTTGCCTACTCAACTGTAACGAAAGATTCAGTGCCTAATCTCTGGACGGAGAAGGGGACGCCCTTGTTATGTACATGGTTGCTCTGAATGGTTTGATGATGCTCATTTTAAACATATCATGTGAGGTTGTTAATTTCGTTCCAATTAGTGTTTCATTTTTTAATTGAAACGATATGTTTTGGTTTCAGAGCATTTCGTTGTGCTATTTCGGGATTATATATAAACATAATTTCAATTAAAATTTAAAGATAAACTAACTTGAAATTATGCAATTTAAATTTCAAATACAAGTAAAAAAGTGATGGTTAACCAATATGACCCGATCGACTAGATGGGTCCAAAGACAACCTAAACGACTGGTAAGAATAGAGTTTGACTCAAAAAAGTTTAAGATGACATATTTTTAAAACAAATATTGATATGACAACATATTGGATCGACCAAGGTCAACTCAGGTTAACTTTCTAAATCCGTAATCCAAGTCATGAGACCATAATAACCCTAAATAAAACAAATCAAAACAAATTATAAAGCTCAATTCTTAATAAACGTATTATTTAATGGTTAAATTGAAAAAAATTAATCTAAAAAAAAGACACAAAAAAATGATATTTCAAAATAAAATTATGAAAATATCACCAGCAGTCTCGCAAGGCCTTTATAAACTCCAATTGCCCTATAATTTTAACCTGAGATATAACAATATGTTAGGAAAATCTTCCTAAGATTTCAGTTTGATCCACCAATCAAATTGAAAAATATGATTGATATCGTAAAACTAGATAATATGATTTTAGAAAAAAAAAACATTATTTGGCCGGAATGGAACCAGAATATTCTAGCCAGAATTTCGGTAGAATTTATAGAACGAGCTAAGATTCTGAGCAAGATGAAATTTGTTCCGGTTTGTTTTATTTTTTAAATTGGAACGAGATATACCAGTTATTTTGAATGGAACAGAACAAAATTGACAACCTTGTATCATGGTTGACTAGATTTTTTATTTTGTCTTTTTTAATTGAATTTTTTTCAAAAATTTTTCCAACATTGAGTTAAATGGTATTCGAGCTTCATAATTTGTTTTGATATGTATTATATGAGGTTATCATGATCCTATGATATGTTAACGTGCCAAATTCATGACCTGAGTCATAAGATTATGATAATCTCATAAAAGTATATTGAACAGATTATAAAGCACAATTTTCAATCACCAGTGTTTAAAAATTGAATTGAAAAAATATATGAAAAAATCACTTAAAAAATTACTCAAGTCAACTCAAGAACCTGCCAAATCCGTGATCCAGGTCATGAGACCTAGATAACCTTATAGCAAGCAAACGGAAAAAATAACTCGGGTCAACCTAGGTTACCCTGCCAAACCCGCAACTTAGGTCATAAAACTAGGATAATGCTATATAAAGCAAAAGGCAACAAAATTTAAGCATAAATCCCAATCAACTTATTATTGAAAAAAAAAATTGAAAAAAAAATTCAATCTAAAAAAAGACACAATAAAATGACCCGAAATAACTCAAGTTAACCCGTAAAAATATGTGATTTAGGTCATGAGATTGAGATAACTTAATAGAAAGCAAATAAAAAAATCACGAAGCTTAATTATTAATTAACTTAATGTTGAATAATAAAAAAAAATATCAATTAAAAAATAAATCCAATTCAACCAGATTAACCCACTAAATCGGTTGAATAACTAAGATGTTATGCGAAGAAATGATTTTGAAAAATTTCTTCATAAGTGTTGAATAACTAAGATAGGAGTCTTGATCAAGGCAAGAACATAGACTCTCTAAGACGATTGACCAGAAGGAGAGAAGACTCATTCTGCTATGCACTGACTCTTAGTCTCAAAGAAGAAACAATTACTTGGTTCTATATCCTTAACACATCAAACATGAGGGTAAGAACAATATGGTTGTATAGTGTTGACCTCACATGTGTCCACTATAAATTATAGCAAAATTTATAAAGGGGTGGACAATACGACTACACCCCCACACACTTTTTACGTTATTTTGTTGGTTCGTCGTTCGTTTCTCGGATTTATTGATCTTTAGGTTGTCTGTTTCTAGAAAAGAAAGGAAAAAATATTTATATTATCAATGCAATGCAATGCAATGACTAAATAACATTTAAATATTATCATAGCTTTGTCTTCAGACGTAAGGAAGTATACTACGTATTTTTCATGAATGTTTGAGTTTGAAATTATATTTGTGAATCCATTAATTTAATCTAGAAAAAAAATTACAGGGTAATTGGATAAATCCTTAAGGTCATCATATTATATCATCGATATAAACCAATTATTTTTATTAAAATAATATTATTGTATTTAAAAATAAATTTATAATATTAATTGAATTACTAAAAGCATAACTAGACCAATCAAGTTTTAGCTAGTCAATGTTTTTTTTTTATATTTTTATGTGTAACTTGAAACTCGTTACAAGTTTCTTAAATTAACGCGTGTTGATTTCAATTGGAATCAAGATTAATTTCTAGAAGAATTTATTAAATTTCTCGATAATTAGTCCATCAATGAGGGAATTTAGTTTTGATTGATGGAGAAATTAATTTAAAGATACCATGCAAGATTAAAAAAAAAAAAAAAACATTTAAAGGGAAACGGACCCACCATCAATCATTGTTATCCGTTTAATTATAAATAGAATGAAGAGAATGATGCTCGCTGAAGTACTTTTATCAGCAACTGAAGTAGTTTCCATCTTATATACAGTTAGAATCTCTCATATGATCTGTCAACATGCCAAAAAAGCTATTCGCAAAGAAACTCTCAAAAACTGACATTAAATATATATAGAATGGCAGTTCCAATGGAAAGCCTCTACGCTTTCCAAATCCCAGAAGGAGAACACTCTAACGAATTTGGTGTCACTGACTGTTACCATATATAATCTTTAAAATGTATGCAATTTAGGACTATAAGGATTATCTTATCATAGATAGGGAATGAGGGAGACTCGTATAGGAGTCTAACCTTCTATGTACACTCCTTGTATAGCAGAATAACCTTCCATGTAAAAGAGGCTTTTTCTGCCGACTGCAGGGGAGAACATTCTGAAAAGTTAATGAATTAATTAACTCTCTTGGTATTCTAGTTTTGGCTTGAATGTATTAACACTGACATCCATGACAAAAGGTGGAGTTTTCGATGTTGTACAAGAAAAACTGAGTTCATCACCTTAAACCAGTCCTGTCTTCAGGTTGGATTGAGTTCGCCAAAAAAAAGGGTTCTCAAAAAAGGTGATGAAGTCACCTTCTCTGTGATGGACATGAAGGGAGCTGAGGATCTGGAATTGGGAATTCAAGCTCGGAAAAGAATCAAGCTATTCGGCCAAGATTTTTGGAGTAATCCTTTGTGAAGAAGAAGAAGAAGCTACTCCTCGCATAAAATATAGATTTTGTGCACAGAAGATTGTGTCTGTCAGTAATAGAGCTGGTTGCCTATGTACAATTAGTATGCTTTGACAGGAAGACCCCGTGACTGGTCCTTGGATAGCTGAGAAAGCGAAGTCTCTGGCAACTTCATAGGAATCCAGGAGCAGGAAAAAAATCAAGGTGAAAGGATATGAATTTGCTAGTGCAACTGCTGCAAAGGATCTAAGAGACATAAATTTGCGAACTAGAGGAGTTAATTTTGAGCTCTGCATTCTTCTTGCATGTTCATCTGTTTCCTGTTGTGGTTGATCTTAGCAGTTCTCAGTATAGTAATTTGCATTTCCTTCTAGATCAAATGATTAATGGATTATCAGGCATGGCCTGCGATGTAGTCGGTGCTAGGGAATCAACAAAGTTAACTCATTGTATTTTCATAAATTAAAGGGATTTCTCTTCTTTTCTCGGTCAATTACAGTGCATGTATAAAAGTTTTCTTACTCAAGAGTAAATGCTATTGTAATGTTTTCACAGAGACTCCCCTGTTTTGCAACTAATTCACTTATATATCTTGGAAACAGAAAGGCAATCAACAAAGAGTAAGGCATCTTCTGAAGAAACAAAGAAATTTAATACCCTAAACTAAGCAGCAGGTAGAAGGAAAAAACTGAGCACAAATTTTCAGGAAGGGACAAACGAAAAAAACCAAAAAGAAAGTAGAGAAAAATACAGACTCAAATTCGCAACACCCATTTTGTTTCCATTAGAACACTTTAAATAGTTTATTAAATTTATAATGATCTGATTTCTACGCATACAAAAAAATCAACTTAATGATCAATTTTCTATAATTTCAGCATTACTAAAAACATCCAAACTAATAAACTATTTGTCATTTTAATAAACATTTTAGTTATGAATTCACCAAACATTTTGAACAATTTATATTGATGAATTAACATCTCAATTTTAAATTTTTTAACTTATTAATTACTTGTAAAGCATGCTATATATATCTCTAAGCATTTTTATAATATTTTCCATCATTCTCATCTCTTTTGGCATGTATTTATTTAATGTAACGAGTTTTCTTAAGCTTTGAGTTAGAAAATCCCCGTTTCTAACTGGTATAGAGTTTCCGGCCAATATCTTTGCTTCTGGATAGTGTTTAGATTAAGGACAGCATCTCATGATCAAGTAACTCAGTTTGGGTTGCCGTCCAGCGGAGGTTTCCCTAGCTAGACTTTGGAGTTCGATTGTCAACTTTAAAGTCGTGGATGAGAATGATTGGTCCGTTCAAATTAAATGTTACGGTTTAATTCAATTCATTTTTTTTTTATTAAAAAACCCAATTTCATCCTTGGGTTTTTTAGTTAATCTTTTTAGATAGACTCTGATGCAATGGGCATGGTTTTTTTTTTAGGTTTTTTTAGCTTTTTATTTAAGAAAACAATTGTTTGGTTTCATTCCGGTTTAATTTTTTTTAATCTCTTAAATCTAAAACCGATTTAAGATCTTTTAAAACTTTTTAATTGGTTTTTTTCAATTTTATATTGGTTGGTTTTTTCAATTAATTTAATGTTGATTTTTTAAACTTAATTGGGTATTTTATTCACTCATGGATATAAGTATCTCGTTATAAAAACAATTACATGTCGCAGCCATGTTTTCACATGGCCTACGTAAAGTTCGAACATTGAAATGGTCTATAGACAATAAGAACCTGTTTGTAAGTTTAGCAGAATTGTTTTTTAAAATACCTTTTACTTTAAAATATATTATAATAATATTTTTTTTATTTTTTAAAATTATTTTTAACATCAATATATCAAAATGGTCTAAAAATATTAAAATAATTAATTAATTTTTTTTTTATAAAAAACCAGTTCAACTGCGGGGCTAAGGATATGTTTGGAAGATAGTAATTGTAGTTTTTCAAAGTGATTTTTACTCGGAAATGTATCAAAATAATATTTTTTATTTTTTTAAATTATTTTGATATCAGCTCATCAAAACAATGCTCACAAAATCAAGCATCAACCTAAAAATAGACAATTATTTCAGACATTTATCCCTCGAAAGCAAACATAAAGCAATAATGCAGTTCATTTACCAACCAATTTAATATTAAATGATAAAATAAAAATATTAAAAACAATTAAAAAATAAAAAACAAAAATAAAAACATATTCTAATGGTGGGTAAACTCGTCAAATTAACCTGTGAATTGAGTAAGCTGAGCTAATATGTTAAACCTGTAAATTCGGTCATAGACTACTGGAATTATAATTTGTTTTTTTAAACTATTTTTTATTTAATTATATGATAATAAAAATAGATAATTACAAAATCAAATACCAACTTAATATCAAGATTTGTTTTATATCATGATAAACTCATAAAATGTGAAACAAAACCAATTATGAAATGAAATTCACAATTAACCTAGTATCCAATGATGACAAAAAAACTAATTGAAAAAAGTTAATCTTGCTAGATCCCCAAACCAAGTCAACTTGCCAAATATATCCATGGAATTTATAAAGTTTAATAACATAACTTTTATAAATTTTTTTTTTAACTATATAATAAAAAAAATAGATGATAAAAAAGTCAAGTTTAATTAAAAAAAAGACACCCCCACCAAACTCGTAAACCAGGGCAACTTAGGTTACCTAGCAAATCCACAAACTATGTTAACCTTATAGAAATGTAAAATAAAAAGAAACAAATTATAAAGTCAAATTCTTAACCATCTCAATATTAAAAGATAAAATCGACAAAAATAAATTTGAGAAAAAAATCATAACAAAAATTAAAAAAAAAAGAAAAATGAAAGAAAGCAAAATACTGTGGATTACTATTGTCATTCACACTGCAATGTGTGTGGGTGAACAATGATTTTCTCACACCTTTTAATTTTTGTTACTTTATAAAGTTTAATAACATGACTTTTCTCTAAAAATTTTTTTTAATTATGTGAGAAAAAATAGACTTTTAAAAAAGTCAACTTTAATTATTTTAAAAATACAACCCACCAAACTCGTAAACTAGGGCACCTAAGGTTACTTTAGCAAACCCATAAACTACACTAATCTCACATAAAGGAAAATCAAAAGAATACGAAGCTCATTTCTCAACAATCTCAATTTTAAAAGATAATATTGACAAAAATAGATTTTTAAAAAAATTCATAATAAAAATTCAAAAAGAAAAAAAAAAGAAATCAAAACATGGAGGATTACTATTGTAATCCATAATATAATGGTGTTGGGTGAACAATGGTTTCCTCCACATCCTTTAATTTATGTTATTTTATAAAATTTAATAACATGGTTTTTCTCTAAAACTGTTTTTTTAACATTATGAGAAAAAAATATACTATAAAAAAATCAAGTTTAATTAAAAAATTCTCACCAAATCCATAAACTGGGGCGCCTGAATTATCTCAACAAAATCACAAACCACATATAAAGATAAAATATAAAATTAAATTCTTAATCATCTTAATATTAAAAATAAAAAAATAATTAAAAAAAATAAAAAAATATACTATAAAATTGAAGCACCATGAGTTTCGCTATGGCTTGGTTTACCATCTGCTGGTGCGGCAAGTTATGAACAAGCTGGCTAGTTTTTTGCTTCCTTGGTTTTAGAAGCACCCTGTGTTCAAAGAATAGTCAACAAAATGTAAGTATCTGTTTCCTAATATGTGCAAGTGCAGCAAAATAGTAAATCTTGTATTTATATGGAAGAAAAGGAGAAGGGCAAAAGGTTAATTAAAATCAGCAGGACTGCCATGCGGCAACCTCAAGTATCATATACCTCTGTTTTTTTTTTTCATCTTCTCATGTGTTTCTCAAAAGAAGCGAACATAAAGTGCTCCCTACAACATTTATTCTTTCAGAAAAGTAAATACATACATAAATAACAAGAACAGTGAGTCACAGGTGATCAAACGAATGCTGATTATTTCTTTTCTTTTCTTTTTTTATTTCGATCACAAATCACAGTGAGTCAGAAAGATGAACATATGATGACATGATTCTGGCTTTTCTTTCTGTCTGTGGACCCACCATTCACTTATTGGAACAAGGACCTTAACGCTTGCTTCCTTTTCACAGTTTTGTAGACTGCGGCACTGTATAAATCCTCTTGCAAGGGGCAAGTTGCCTCATCAATTGCTCTTCTACTTCTTCGAGATAAGCGATGGAAAAAAACTTCAGGAAGAAACTCAAAATTCTGATGTTGAGAGAAGGCTACTGCTATCAGAAAACTGTATAAGAGAATTCCCGAGAGACCACGAAGCATACTTGAAGTTTAAAGACGAGGATGGCCAAGCGTGGACATTTCGTTGTAGGGTCCCACCAGGAGGGGGTTCGAAACCAGCCCTTTCTGGGGATTGGTTTTCATTTGTTCGTTCAATAGAAATTGCCTTGGATAGAGAGAAGGATGAAGCTGGTGGATCACAATTCACAATCAAGGTCAAGAAAACAACTTCAACAACTCGGAACTAGTCCATTCCATTTGCATGCAGAATCTTGTGAGCCCTTGAAAGAATAAATTTTAAATCAATTGCAGCCTGCAGGTCTCTTGAAAAATCAGTGTCAGTTACAGTTGTGCATTCGAGTTTTCATCTTCAAATTGATTGCCTGGAAAATGCCCTAATCTATCTATTGAAGATGTGATATACTGATATCAAGAGAGATAACTTAATCTATCTATTGAAGTAAAGCATTTACATATCTATTTGATCAGAATCTGTGAACCTAAAACCACAATGAATACAAATGCAAGTTTGTCATTGTAAACATTGCATCGATGATGTGTGCATAACTGCTGGCAAATTACCCCATGCAGGAGGCCTCCATGAGGTGCTTTTAAATAGAATTCAGATGGGTCCTCTGTATTGAAGCGTTATGATCCAATATACTTTGTTATCTTCGTATTATTCTTGTGTGTTTATTATATTCAAATCTATTATAGAAAATTCATTGGAGTTATATATACAATAAAAATAACAAACAACTACTGTTAAAGATTCACAACACACAACAATTTATCTTATCCTTCTTAAACCCATTTTCTCCCTTATTCTACTACTCTGATGGGGGCAATAGTAGGTGATGCAGGCATAAATAAACTAGAAAGACAGCAAACAAACACAAAGAAAATTGATTTAACTTAAATTCTAAATTCGCAATTTATTATTTTAAAAAAAAGTCTAATGATGTTTGCCTCTCAAAGAGGTTTCTAAAACATTTAAATATACTAGAAAACCTATCCTTATTGGAAAACAAAATCAGAATTCAAAAGCATAAACAAAAACTATGTAAAATCTGAAATAAAACAATAAATTAAAAAAAAACAATAAAAAATAACAAAATTAACTCAAACAATATCTTATAATCCTAATTTCAAGGGATCCGAACATCATATGATTAATAATATATATTTTCAATTGAGATGAGTCTCAAGAATCTTCAGTAAAAATTTAAGATCAATCCAATAGTTATATCTTCTTTTATAGCCTTTTTTTAGTTACTAGTCTAAGTGTAGCATATCCAACTTTTCTTTTGTACCTTAACTTATTCTAATCATTCATAAATTTTTTTTACTAAATCATCCACATAGTCTACCTACCTGTAATAAATTCTCATACTCTGTAAATTTAGTTTTCACAAGTGTAATTGCATCAATAGGCCTCTAAAAGTGATCATGAAAGACTTTTTTCTTTGTATCTTCTCATGCCCAGCAAGCATTAAAGAGCCTGAAGCTTAAAGCCATGATGACACTTGATATTAGCTCTTCTAGTCATCTTGCTAATTAAATGGAACTGATTACTGCAAGGTCTTAACAAGTTGGGCACAGACCTGATTTCGTTGAATCTACTTTGGATCGTGTGTATTTTATTTATTTATTTTTGAATGGCTACAGTGAGGCCCATAGATTTTTTTGATCTAATAAAAGAAGCCCATAATTGGTCTTATACGGTGGCCTTCTCTCAAGTCTAGTTTTAGCCCATTATAAGTTTAATTGCTGGCTATTTGCTTTCAATGTGCCACGTAGCACCTAAACTAACTTCATGAAGGAACGAGGTTTATTCAACACACAAATCCTAGAAAAAGAAAACAGCAATAAACTAAAAGAAAAACTCACAAATCTGAGTGTTTTTGAAAGTTGATTATTTAGTTTCAAATAACCAAAAAAAAAACAAAAAAAAAGGAGTTCAATTAGTTTTTCATAATCAATCACGAGCTAAACAGAAAACAATTAATATAAAACTTAAAATTAACATTAAAATAAAATGAAATGCTAGATAGAAAAGCTAAATCTTTAAAACATGAGCAATCGTGGATGGTTTTAAAGGTCATTGTTGAGTTGACATTGTTCATACACTCAAAAAATAGTATGGACATATTGTGTATTTTTTAATAATTCATTTTGGTCCTTAAAGTTTTATTTTGTGTGATTTATTCCTAATTGAAAGTCAATTACATCTTAATTCTTAGTCAATAGAGAAATTGAAAGAAGGAAGATCAAAATGAAAAAGACACTAAACATGGATGGCGTGCCAGAGATTACATGAAAAATACACTTAGATCCTTGATCTTTAAAAATAACGCAATATACACAATTTAGATCTTCTTATATTTTAAAAAATTAATTTTGGTACAGAAGTTGAATTTTTTTAATCCCTGGTTAGAGAGAGGGGTTGCTGGATTCTAGCGATGAGAAAGAAAGTCATCATTCACTCTATTTTGGACCATCAAAATAGGTTTTATTGGTGTTCACGGATTCCATGAGATGAAAGAGGTTTCATGATAGTTGTTTAGAGCCTCGATGTTGCATAAAAAACTAGATATGAGCTGAGAGAGCCAAAATTAAGCCGATTTGATTTTGGATTTTTTGACCATTTTTTTTGGGTATTTGGAGTTTGTGAGAGAGGAATTGTTGGATTCCAGCGTTGAAAGAAAGTCGTCGATCATTTCATTTTCAGCCACCAAAATAAGTTTTATTGGTGTTCACAAGTTCCATGAGATAAGAGGGGCTTCATGGTAGTTGTTTAGAGTGTCGATGTTGCATGAAAAACCATACATGATATTTGAGAGCTAAAACTAAACCGATTTGATTTTGGGTTTTGGACCATTTTTTAGGTATTTGGAGTTGATGGATAATTTGTGGGTATTATAAAGGTATTCATGAGGTTTTCTTGGGTTGAAATAGTTGAAATTATATTTTTAACTATATGAAAAAAAAAATAGACAATAAAAAAGTGAAGTTTAAATAAAAAAAAAGACACCCTCACCAAACTCGTAAACCAGGGCAGCTTAGGTTACCATAGTAAACCCACAAATCATTTTAACCTTATAGAAATGTAAAAAAAAAAGAAACAAATTATAAAGCTAAATTCTCAACCATCTCAATATTAATAGATAAAATCGACAAAAAACAAATTTGAGAAAAAAATCATAATAAAAATTCAAAAAGAAAAAGAAAAAGGAAAGAAAGCAAAATACTATAGATTACTATTGTCATTCACTGTGCAATGTGTGTAGGTGAACAATGGACTATATAAGAAAAAAATTGACTATAAAATACAACCCACAAAACTCGTAAACCGAGGCAACCTAGGTTACTTTGACAAACCCATAAACTACACTAACCTCATTTAAAGGAAAATTAAAAGAAGCAAATTACGAATCTCAATTTTAAAAGATAAAATTGACAAAAATAGATTTGAAAAAAAAATCATAGCAAAAATTCAAAAAGAAAAGAAAAGGCAAAACATGGTGGATTATTATTGTAATCCACAGTGTAATGGGTGTTAGGTGAACAATGGTTTCCCCCACATCCTTTTATTTTTGTTATTTCATAAAGTTTAATAACATGATTTTTCTATAAAACTGTTTTTTTAACAATATGAGAAAAAAAATATACTATAAAAAACCAAGTTCAATTAAAAAAAACCTTATCAAATCCATAAATTGAGGCAACTCGAGTTACCTCGATAAACTTACAAATCACATAGAAAGACAAAATAAAAAGAAAAAAAGATACAAAGTTAAATTCTCAATCATCTCAATATTAAAAATGAAATCGACAAAAATAATTTTAAAAAAAATTATAAATACAAAAAAATAAAAAAAAAGAAAAAGGAAAAAATCACTTGTTCAAGAAAAAAAAAATAATGTAAGAAAATATTGGAGCAACCTAGTGTTTTTGTGAGAAAAATTGCGAGTATCTGTTTCCTGATATGTGCAAGTGCTGCAAAATAGTAAATCTTGTATTTAAATGAAAGAAAAAGAGAAGGCAAAAGACTGCCATGAGGCAACCTCAAGTATCATACCTCTGTTTTTGTCTTTTTCATTTTTCACGTGTTTCTCACAAGAAGAAAGTGCTGGGAAGTAATTTTTTGTTGCAGCGTGAGATAAGGTTAACTCATTGTATTTTCATAAATTAAGTACAGTGCATGATGTATAAAAGTTTTCTTACTCAGAGTATATGCTATTATAATGTTTTCACTTGTATATCTTGGAGCATAGCCATAGCCATAGCCATAAATGGAAGGTTCTTCCCGTTCAAGAAAATTAACCATGAAGCTCGTAACTAGAATTTTAGACAGAAGGGTACCTCTAGAATAATACGGGGAAAGGAAGTAAAGTTAGATGCCTGTATTTTGATGTCATATATTACTTGACCGACACTTGGCTGATTAATTATTTGTTTTTACTTTTTGCCAATGATTATGTAGAAACACAAATTTTCTACCAATTAAATTTCATCATGTGTTATTTTATTTTTTAAAAGAAAAAATAAAATAAAATTGAAATATATGACATGAAAAATAAATAAGCCTTCATATATTTTTTGGCTAATAAAAAGCTAACACTTGGGATGAGATATTCAAGATATCTTGTTATAAATGCAAGATCCCATCAAGATATCTTATCATAAATGCAAGATCCCGTTAATAAATGTCAACCAATAAAATTATGCCATGTGGCATTGGAAAAGGACCTGAGAGCCCGTACAAATCTTTATAAATAGAGGGCCTCAACATAGAGAAATAAGGATTCCGGGAGATACAAATTTCCTTCAAGACAAGCTCGTTAAGCAAGGAAGCTCTCTCTTTCTCTTTAAGCAATGAAGCTCTCTCAAAAGTTCTCAAGCCTCCTTCATCTATGCTTGAAGTCTACAACAAACGAAGCTCTGTTGGATTGAGCCAAAACGCCTCATAAGAGTTCTTCAACAACACTTTGAAGACAAATCAAAGGTACTCTTCAAAGCATCAAATCACCAGAAGGATTCAGGGAGACACAAATTTCTTTCAAGACAAGCTCTTCAAGTAAGGAAGCTCTCTCTCTCTCTCTCTCTCTTCAAGTAAGGAAGCTCTCTCAAAAGTTCTCAAGACTCCTTCATCTACACTTGAAATCTACAAAGAACGAAGCTCTGTTGGATCAAGCCTAAACGTCTCATAAGATTTCTTCAACAACACTTTGAAGATGAATCAAATGTACTCTTCAAAGCATCAAATCATCAAATCTTGCTTCGCAATATACATCCAAATTCGTGTTGTTGCAAAGCACAAATCTTGGCTTGATTACTCAAATAAATCAAGTTACCATACATCAAATCCAATGGAAGAATTAGAGGATTGTCTTGTTTTTTTGAAAGAATATAATACATAGAGATTATACCCATTCATATATTTAATAAAATCATATATTTGTGTTGTGCATACTGTACCGAAAGCAAACATAAACAAACACACAAACAAACAAATTTACGTGGTTCCCCAAAACCGGGTACGTCCACGGAGGCAACAGATTGTATATTATTGGAGGAATGATACAAACACTCCACTTAAACCAGTACAATCCCACAAAACCCAGTGTTTCACTCTTACACTCCGTGTTTCTCTCAAATCTGCTCTTTTTCACTCTCACAGTTGCACTTGCACTCACCACACACTTTCTCTACACTTGCTCTCTACTCTTGCACTCTTGCTCTCTTTTTGTCTCCATTTATAGGAGAAATGAGATCCTTGGCAGCAACAAATAATTATCAAATAACTACTACAATAAATATAATGGTTGAATAGTGATAGTGGTTGATAGTGGTTGATGGTGGTAGAAAAATGTTGACAAATTTGCTACAAATCTCCACCTTGGCAAGATTTTTCCATCCAATCCTCGTGATCAATCAATGCTGCCTCTAACGCGCCATATGGCGCTACATCCTGAAGGTGCTCAACATCGAGAGATGTTGATCAAGTCCAAACAATGTTGGAACTTGATCCTTGAGACACATTTTATGAGCATGTCAGCTGGATTATCTGCGGTACCAATCTTCTGTAGCAGAATATCCCCTTCATCCACAATTTCTCGAACAAAATGAAATCGAACATCGATGTGCTTGGTGCGAGAATGATGAACCTGATTCTTTGCAAGACAAATAGCACTTTGACTATCACAATGGACATCTATGTACTCTTGAACAATTCTCAAATCTTCAGTCAACCCATGTAACCAAATAGCTTCCTTGAAAGCTTCTGTTACTGCCATGTACTTTGCCTCAATTATTGACAAAGCTACTATTGATTGTAATGTTGACCTCCAACTTACAGGCCCTTTAACAAGTGTAAACACATAGCCTGTTGTGGAACGACGCTTGTCTAAGTCATCAGCATAATCCGAATCCACATAACCATCTAAATTTTGTCAGAGTATATCATCCCTCTCAAACTTCAAACCAATATCAGTTGTGCCATGAATGTATCGCAAAATCCACTTAATTGCCTGCCAATGACCCTTTCCCGGATCATGCATATACCTGCTCACCATACTGACAGCATGTGAAATATTTGGTCTCGTACAAACCATTGCATACAGAATTTGAGCCAAATGTTTGCGCTCTTCCTCTGTGCGTGGAGACATTGAAGCACTTAGCTTAAAATGAGGAGCTAAAGGTGTGCTTACAGGCTTGGTCTTACCATCTACCCCAAATCTCTGTAGAATTTTCTTCAAGTATTGGGTCTGTGTCAAACAGACTGTGCCTTTTCTTCTGTCTCTCTGAATCTCCATGCCAAGAATCTTCTTAGCTTCTCCAAGGTCCTTCATTTCAAACTCAGTTCTCAGTTGAGCTTTCAGTCTATCAATCTCCACCTTGCTCTTCGATGCGATCAACATATCATCCACATATAAGAGCAAATAGATGAAAGAACCATCAAGAAGTTTGCGAAAATATACACAGTGATCAAACTGACTTCGTGTGTATCCATGTTCTGTCATGAACTTATCAAATCGCTTATACCACTGGCGAGGAGATTGTTTCAATCCATACAATGACTTCTTCAGTTTACAAGCCCAATTCTCTTTCCCAGTGACTTTGAAACCATCTGGCTGAGACATGTAAATTTCCTCTTCCAAATCTCCATGTAGGAAGGCAGTTTTCACATCAAGTTGGGCTAACTCCAAATCAAACTGTGCAACCAAGGCTAACAGAATACGGATTGATGAATGCTTAACAACTGGAGAGAATACCTCATTATAATCTATCCCCTCCTTCTGAGCATAGCCTTTTGCTACCAATCTCGCTTTGAATCGGATGTTGTCTTTTCCAGGATTACCTTCCTTCTTGGCATATACCCACTTGCAACCAATTGTCTTCTTTCCTTTAGGGAGTTGTACCAAATCCCAAGTCTGATTCTTGTGGAGAGATTTCATCTCTTCATCCATTGCCTCTTTCCATTTTGCACTTTCTACACTCTGTACTGCTTCTTTGTAGGTGTAGGGGATTCCATCATCAATCACCGGAAGTGCATAAGCCACCATATTACAATACCGAGCAGGTTTCTTGATAACCCTTTTTGGTTTACTCGTTGCAATGGATTCTTGTTGTGTGGTTGCTGGAGTTGTTGCATCCTCTTCATCTGAACTTTCATCTGAATCTCCTTCAGTAGAGATTGTCTGAACAGTCTTTATAGGGATGACTGAAGTCTCCAACTCCACCTGTTGTGCATCACCAGACTGTTTTTCCTTCTCCTGTGATTTCTCTTGCTGTAACATGCCAGACTCATCAAAAGTGACATCTCTACTCAAGATCACTTTCTTTGATTCAGAACACCAGAGTCTGTAGCCTTTTACTCCTCCACTAAAGCCCAAAAATATAGCTTTCTTGGCTCTAGGATCTAACTTGGACTCAGTAACATGATAATATGCTGAGCAACCAAATATACGCATAGAGTCATAATCATTTGCAGGAGAGCCTGACCATACCTCTAAGGGGGTTCTTCCATTTAATGCTGCTGAAGGTAACCGGTTAACAATATGACGAGCATAACTTAATGCCTCGCCCCAGAACACTTTGCTTAGTCCCGAATGTGATAGCATACATCGGACTTTCTCCACCAATGTGCGGTTCATGCGTTCCGCTACTCCATTCTGTTGTGGTGTTTTGCGAACAGTAAAATGTCGCTTGATCCCTTCATCCTGACAAACTTCAAAGAAAGGATCTGAAGTGTACTCACCACCATTATCTGACCGAAGAGTCTTAACTCTCCTTCCAGTTTGAGTCTCCACCATTTTCTTCCATTTTAGAAAGATATCAAGGACCTCATCCTTGTGTTTCATAATATACACCCATACTCGTCTTGAGAAATCATCAATAAAAGTAACAAACCAACGATTACCTCTAATAGATTCATTTTTAAAGGTCCTCATACGTCTGTGTGAACATAATCAAGGATCCCTTTTGTGTTGTGTACTGTAGTGCCAAACTTGACCCTTGTCTGTTTTCCAAAAACACAATGCTCACAGAACCTATGCTTCCTAGTCTTGGCGCCTTTTAATAGACCTTGCTTGAAAAATCCTTGCAAAGCCTTTTCACCAGCATGCCCTAAGTGCATGTGCCAAAGTCTGGAATTATCTGCTTCATCATCTTCTATGCTTTTGAAGACAACTGCTGTACCAGTAACTGTAGATCCATCTAGGAAATATAGGTTTCCTATCCTCGTGCCTCTTAAGACAACTAATGCACCACGGATTGCTCTCAGGACTCCACCATGCATGATAATCTTATAACCACTAGATTCTAGGACTCCAAGTGAGAAGAAATTTTTCTTCAAGTTAGGTACATACCGTACCTCTGTTAGTGTCTTGACTACCCCATTATGCATCTTCAGATGGATAGTCCCAATCCCTTTGATCTCACGAATATCATCATTACCCATCAACACAACTCCTCCATCGAACTCCTCGAGTCTTGAGAATAAGTGCTTGTTAGGGCACATGTGATAGGAACATGCAGAATCAAGAATCCATTCACCACAGTGGTTTTCTAGTGATGAGACCTTGAATGCAGAGTCTAGTTCATCTTCATCTCGTGCAACGTTCACAGTTAGTTCATTTTTTTCCTTGTTGCCCTTGATTGGACAATCTTTCTTCTAGTGCCCTTTTTTGTGACAAAAGGCACACTCATCTTTTGCAAGATTTCGTCTGTTTGATGATTCTCCTATGGATTTTGAGCAAGATCTCCCTCGCCCTCGAAATCTTCTGGGGTTTGTTCTGCCTCTAACTGTCAATGCTTTTGACGTTGACTCCCTGTGAACAATTTGGTCCTTCTTTCGGTACTCATTGTTCACCAAAGCATTAGACACATCAAAGAGGTGACGAGATGTTCATATATGTCAGGCAGTGAACTCAATAATAACAGAGCTTTATCTTCATCATCGATTTCCACAGATGCTCATTCATGGAAGTACCTTTGTTGTGTTGAAAACGGAAGATCCTTTTCTTCAAGTAGAGACAATTCTCTATACTCTTCTTCATAAACTTGTCCTCCAGTGCTTGCCATAATTCCTTTGCAGAGTTTTGTTTTGAAAAGGCATACTTCTGATCCTTTACAAGACAAAGTCGGATGGAACTGCAAGCCAACCGATTTATCCTCTCCCAGCTTTTCTCATCCAAATCCTCCGGTTTATCTTCTAGAGTGAAATCCAAATTCATTTGGACAAGCATATCCATAACTTCACATTTTCACATGCCAAAATTACCTTTCCCATCAAACTTCTCCACCTCAAATTTGGTACTCGATACTGGGATGTATTGTGGAGGTATACTAGCATTCCCCGCTGATCTTTCTTCTGAAATATCAGCCATTAAGATGTCTTTGGATTACAAATAGACTCCCGAAATTGTTAAAACATGCACATTTTTGCTCAAAAGAGCCAAAACAGTAACTTTGGTGTACTGTTTCACAAAACGGACACCACGGTTGCGTCTGGAATGGTTGAAAATGCTAGGAACAAGCTTGACTCAGCCAAAAACGAGCTAAAAAATCACTGAGTTGGCCAAAAAACCAATCTGACCGAGTTGACTCAGAAAAGGAATATTCTGTCTCTGATAAAGAATATTTTGTCACAGTCAAGGGAATATTCTCTTACTGTTGATAGAATATCCTTATTCTGTCAAGAGAATATTCTGTCACTATTAGATGACGTGGCTGATGACATGGCGATGTGGACCCCTTGTTGATGACGTGGATGATGACTCAGCGCCAACGTGTCTGGTGACGTGGCATAGTCTTCTCATGCTAGAATTCCGACACTGTCTGGTTTTTCCGGTAGATTTCAGGCGAAACTTTAGTGAGCTCTACAGGGCTCGTTTCAACTTCGAGTTCGATGATCTTTATATCACCGGATTCGTATCGATGAGAGGAATCTCTGCAAGTTGTCAAAATCAAGATCTGAGAACTTTGAAAATTCTACAACTTCGAACCGAGAGCTGAAAAAACATGTTTTTTCAGTGTTCTAGCTTCCCTATTGCTCTGATACCAATTTGTTGTGCATACTGGACCAAAAGCAAACACAAACAAACACACAAACAAGCAGATTTATGTGGTTCCCCATAACCAGGTACATCTACAGAGGCAGCAGATTGTATATTATTGGAGGAATGATACAAACACTCAACTCAACCCAGTACAATCCCAGAAAACCCAGTGTTTCACTCTTATACTCGGTGTTTCTCTCAAATCTGCTCTTTTTCACTCTTACAGTTGCACTTGCACTCACCACACACTTTCTCTACACTTGCTCTCTACTCTTGCACTCTTGCTCTCTCTTTGTCTCCATTTATAGGAGAAATGAGAGCCTTGACAGCAATCAATAATTATCAAATAACTACTACAATAAATATAATGGTTGAATAGTGGTTGATGGTGGTTGAAAAATGTTGATAAATTTGCTACAATTTGTATATGCATGCTTGTTTAATTTCAGGTGCTTAAAATTATTTTTCCATTGTATACATTTCTGATATTGGTGTGGTGTATGAGTTCACGGTTCTTTCTCACTGCTGCTAACTTCTCTATACCTGCCTTGTCATTAAAAATTAAATGTAATGTTTTACATGTGCAGAATAGAGACATTAAGGAGGCATCTTCCGTTTTCTGTTCAAGAGGAATTACAAGAGGGTTTGAGGAAAAGATTTATATTGCCGCCACAGATTAGGTATTCGGCTAATGCTAGGCTCAATAATTTCAATATTCTCTAGACATGAATATACACATGCATAAGTGTGTGGATTTATGCATGTACACACGTGTGTGTAGTGTGTCCACACTTCATCACTGGTCATTCTGTACAAGTTCACATCTTTTCGTTAATTTTCTTGACAGGTGTTTTATTTATCGTGACCAAGGTCCTTTCAAGTACAAGGGAAGTGCGCAAAATGCAAATAACGAATCAATACATAAATAATTAAATGAAAAGATAGGACACAAAAGTATTTCCTCATAGAAGATGCAAATATAGAAAGCCTAGCATATTAGAAAGAGCATATATCCCTTTCCCCCCTTCTCTTGTAACATGGATTGCTCGGAGATCTAATGGTTTGTTATTGATATCTGATTTCAGTCTGATTATCTATGTAAAATATCTCAGAAGATGCTTGCAATGGAGATCAAGTCTCAAAATACCATACCCACTTGCAATGGTAACAAACCCCTGGATCGAGATTTGACAAATTAATACAATGTTGTAGCCAAATTAATACAATCACCAACGACCCATCAAAAGTGAAATGATGTTTGCTAGAGTAATGGATGTCTGGTGCAGCAGCTGCTCCAGATGGTCCTAGCAGTTTATCGAGATTGTTTTCAGGGACATTTTTAAAGACATTGGAAACGACAATCTTGCAGCGATTAATGCCAAGTATGAACACGTCAAATCTAAGCTAAGAAATCATGTTTTGTTGAGCTTTGCTATCATCAGAGGCTTGATGATGGAAGGATTATTGTACTCTCTTACAAACATATAATGCTGTGCTCAGGGGCGGAGCTAGAATTATTCGTTAGGGGAGGCCAAAATTAATATAATAAGATATAATATTTGTTTTAATTTATTATACATGAGTTGTAAAATAAAACTTACATAATTTAGTTTTATTCAAATAACTTACTACAAACATATAATGACATTTATATAAGGTAAAAGGTTTGGAGCAATACCAAATTGAGTCAAAGCAATGAAGTTAATTTCATCTTCATAATGTATCCATCACTTTAATATTGTTGGTCTTTATACCTATCAAATATAAACATACAAAGTATATAAGAAATATTAGCTAAAACGAAACATTATTTATGTTTGATAAACTTTGAAATAAAGCAAAAAACTAATAAAAAATGATTCTTACATATTTATTTTAATTGTGCTCGTCGTTCTTTCATAGAATAAAAATCATCGATTATCATATCAATTGTGAATCTTTCATCAATTTCTTTTTCTATATAGACAATCAAATAATTTGCAAGAAAATCATCCTTCATCCGATTGCGAAGTCTTGTTTTAACAATCTTCATTGCTGAAAAAGCTCGTTCAGCAGGCTGTACTGAGTTATCAATATATTTTTTTTTAAAAAAAATCAATTCTTCTTATTTTGTTCATGGTTCAACCTAAAATCAAAACATATATCATAAGAAAAAATTGATAATTTTGGTGGCTTTGCTAAAAACAAAGCATTTAAGAAATCCAAGTATAATCAAAACAAACCAATAAAATATATCTAATTAATTAGAAAAAAAATCACTATAACAAGAATTCAAAAAAAATTGGTAGAACTAGCAGATCTAAGAAAAAAAAGAAGCAAAAATGGTAGAATTATATAAAAAAACCCCATCAAATTATTAACAAACATCTCAAAACAAAACAAAAATATATTTTAAATTTAAGTTATCTTGTTTTGTTTGATGAAAGATAAATTAATTAATAGCTCTGCTTCAATTTTTTTTTAGAAAAATTTTGCTCGCGATTTATGTTTTTATTATTGGTGGTAGGATTTATATTATAGTAAATTGGTGGCTCTGTTTTTTATTTCATAAAGTAATGCCTTTATATTTTTTTCTTTTCCATGTAGGTCTCAAGAGTAAATTTCAAAGAAAATCAAAAATAAAATCACACTTAATTTAAGAAGCCCGCCTCTTTAAAATAAAAATATATAACACTTCCCTGTGCTGATGAGCCAAAGAAGTTCTCCATAGACTTCCTAACTAAGAGGAAGTTGCCATCTATTTCTAACTCAACAAGGAAAAGAGTCTCGGGTAAGTGAAACATGAATTTTGACCAGTTAAGAAACCAATGGCTGCCCATGTTGTAGCTCAAATCAAAACCGTGGGGGCTGGCATGTTTTTGGGTGTTTTCTTTTTTGTTTTCTGAGAGCCATAACTGGCATTTTTGTTCTCTCATCAAGTGCAGACGACACCAAAGGCAGAACACTCTGGTGTTCTTGACAATTCGACACATTTTTTCTGAGGATTAGGTGAATATGGTTCAGTCTATGCTATAAGTATGTCAAGCTACCATTAATTTTTATTTTATTTTGTATTCTTTTTTGAACAGTAACAAAATTCATTAATTTAGGACAGGGCAAAGCCCAGATAAAAAATAACATCCACACTTGCAAGGATTTATTCGTCAGGGATATTGATTTGTTTGTATCCTATCTCTTTGAAAAAAAATGTGGATTAATTAATCTATGCTCAGTATAGTATTTCCAGGACTATTCTTTCTTTAATATGTTAATTAACACCTCAAGCCTGCCCAGTTCTTTTTTTTTTTTTTTTGATAGTTTGCTAATGTGATTTAGAATTATATATAAATCAATCTCATCAGAAGATGCAAATATGGGCATAAAATATATGGTGGGAACTTCAATTTAGTCTCTGAAATATACATAACTTCATAAAAATTGAATTCTCAAATGTTAAGAAAGAAATACAATACAAAATAGCAGACGATACATTACATTCAGGTAAGAATTCACATCCATGCCCATATATATTAAAGCACTACTATCTTTGTGATAAGCTGCCAGCTTCGTCCATTTTCTTGATTTCTGACGAGTATATTTATCTGCGAATGTAAGAAAGAGATGAATTGTTCTGTTCTGTATATCATTCTGCAGTTACAGTAGTATATATTACATGAGGAAGGGAAACACGATCCTATATCTCAACTAACAATTGCTGAATATCTGCTAATGATTCCAAAGATCAAGCTGAAATATATATGCTAATAACTGTACAATAATCTATAGATGGAAGGTGAATATATGCTGCTAATACTCCCCCTCAAGTTGGAGCATGGAGATCTGTAATGCCCAACTTGCGTGATAATGCCTGGAAAGCTTTACGGCCTAAAGCTTTTGTGAAGATATCTGCTAGCTGATTGTGACTAGGGACGTGTTGTGTGGAGATAAGGCCGACTTTGAGCTTCTCACGAACAACATGACAATCAATTTCTATGTGTTTGGTACGTTCATGAAAGACAAGATTCTAAGCAATGTGAAGAGCTACTTGGTTGTCACAATGTAAAAACATAGGCTGGGAGTGGTGGACACCAAGATCATGTAAAAGTGTTTTGAGCCATGTAAGTTCACAAGTGGTGGAAGCAAGAGCACGGTATTCGGCTTCAACAGATGAACGAGAGACCATATGTTGCTTCTTAGTGCGCCAGGAAATAGGACTGGTGCCAAGCTGAATAAAAAAACCGGTGGTGGAATGACGAGTGAGCGGGCAACTAGCCCAGTCCGAATCTGAATAAGCTGACACTTGAAGAGTATTGGTAGAAGGGAAATATAAGCCTTGGCCTGGAGAAGCTTTGAGGTAACGGAGAACACGGACAACAACATTATAATGTGATTGTCGGGGTTGGTGCATGAACTGACTTAAAAGATTGACAGGGAACACAATGTCAGGATGAGAGATCGCGAGTTATATCAAACGACCAACAAGGCGGCGGAAAGAACTGGGATCATGTAGCAGGTCACCATCAGTATTATTGAGCTTGAGATGTTGTTCCATTGGAAAAGAAGATGGACGTGCACCAAGGTGACCACTATCAGCAAGTATGTCAAGGGCATATTTGCGTTGATTGAGGAAGATGTCAGTGGGAGAGCGAGCAATTTCAAGGCCAAGGAAATATTTGAGTTGGCCGAGGTCCTTAAGCTTAAAGCGTTGAGCAAGCATGGCTTTGAAGTTATTGATGTCAGAGAGATCATTTCCTGCTAAGAGAATGTCATCAACATAAATAAGTATTAGAGTGAAGGACTGTCCCCGATGGCGAGTGAAGAGAGAGTGATCCGCCTGTGACTGGGCGAAACCTGCAGTAAGTAAAACAGATGATAATTTAGAGAACCAATTGCGAGAGGCTTGCTTGAGGCCATAGAGCGATTTCTGAAGATAACAAACACGGGCATCCATCTATTTGGAATAGCCTGGTGGAGGAGTCATAAAAACATCTTCATCAAGGTCGCCATGGAGGAACGCATTATGGACGTCCAACTGAAAAAGATGCCAATGTCGAGCTGCAGCCACTGCAAGAACACATCTAATAGTAACGAGTTTAGCAACAGGAGCAAAAGTGTCATGATAATCCAAACCTTCTACCTGAGCATATCCCTTGGCCACTAAGCGAGCTTTGTGTCTCTCTATGGAACCATCAGCCCGAAATTTTGTTTTGAACACCCACTTACAGCCAATTAGGGTTTTGCCAGATGGAAGGGGTTGAAGGGTCCAAGTATGGTTTGCTTCTAAGGCTTGTATTTCAGCTGCCATGGCATCACGCCAGTGAGGGTGACGGGCAGCTTCAGAATAGGAGGTGGGATCAGGGTGATGGGAGAGTGCAGAGAGGAAGGCAAGATGTTTAGGAGTGAAACGGTTATAAGACAAAAAAGAAGAGAGACAGTGAACCATACCTGAGGAAGAGCGTGAAACCTGTGAAGCAGAGGAGGACCTTGGTAAAGAAGGGCAAATATAGTCAGCTAAGTAAGGGGGACGAGTGACAACTCGTTTTGGTCGTGTGGGAAGGGGTGTAGTGGACGATACGGATGACAGTTCGTGTGAGGAGGGAAGCAGAGGGGAGGTAGTAGGTTGTGTAGAAACAGTGTAAGATGGAATTTCAGGGATAGGAAGGGGAAGAACCGGGGAAGATGTGGGATCTGAGGTCAGGAGATGATAAGGGAAAATATTTTCTTCAAATGTAACATCACGAGAAATGAAAATTTTGTTATGTTCAAGATCGTAGACACGATAAGCCTTATAATGGAGAGGATAGCCTAAGAAAACACATCGTAGAGCACGAGGAGAAAATTTATCGTGATTTTTGCGAGTGGTGTGAGCATAGCATAAACACCCAAACACTCGTAAATGTGAATATGATGGTTGTTTTTGAAAAAGGAGTTCATAGGGTGACTTATGTTAAGGCGGGGTGAAGGAGTGCGGTTAATTAAATAAGTGGCTGTGAGAATGCATTCACCCCAAAAAGAAATTGGAAGATGGGCTTGAAAACGTAAACACTGGGCCACATTAAGAAGGTGGCGATGTTTACGTTCAACAACGCCATTTTGTTAAGGTGTATCCACACATGTGCGCTCGTGAAGAATGCCATGGTCGTGAAAAAAATTTTGGATGTTATTAGATAAAAACTCTTGTCCATTATCGGTGCGCACATGCTTAATGGTGCGATTAAATTGATTTTTAACCATTGCACAAAAATTGGTAAGACAGGTAAAAGTTTCTGATTTCATACGCATGAGATAAACCCATGTAGTACGTGAGTAATCATCCACAATGGTTAAAAAATAGTGGGCACCTGAATATAAAGCTGTAGGATAACCACCCCATATATCACAATAAATCCGATTAAAACAAAAAGTGCTCTTATTTGTATTCAAAAAGAAAGGTAAACAAGTGTGTTTTGCTCTAGCACAAACATCACAAGGCAAATGTGATTTTGAAAAATTTAAAGTTGTTGGAATACTTGAAGTAGAAGGGTGACCGAGTCGTTGATACCAAAAAGTAGAGTCAGGAATGCGTTGAGAATGAAAAACAGAGGCAGAGAAAGGTTTGTAGTGGTAAAGTCCATCCCATACTTCACCCGTTCCAATCAGCTTCCTCGTTGATAGGTCCTGAAAAACACAAAAGTCAGAAAAAAATAGCTACACAATTGAGAGTACTGGTGAGTTTGCTAATGGACAATAGATTGAATTTAAATGATGGTACGTATAAAACATTAGGAAGAGAAATTTCTGGAGAAATACGCAATGTGCCAGTATGAGTGATAGAGAAGATGTCACCATTTGGAAGTGAAATAGGACATAATTGATTAAGAAGTTGAGTGTTATCAAGGGATGAAAAACTGGAAGTCATATGATCTGAGGCTCCTGAATCAATAATCCATTCTCGGTTAGAAAAAGAAACAGAGTTACAGGAGACAGGGTTACCAACAAAGTTGGCAGAGTTGGTGTTCACGGGTGATAAAAATTCCAAGAGCCGATTGTATTGATCACTTGTGAGACCAGGGATAGCTATCTCAGTAGAAGTTGAAGAACCAGTAACAACATTTTCAGTTTTTGAGGAACCAGCTGGAGTGGAAGAACCAATGACATTATTTGCTGCCTTTGACGAACCAGACGTTCTATCAAATGTTCCACGAGGTTGAGGTCTGTTGCTGGGATATCCATTGAGCTTATAACAGTGTGTTCTCCAGTGACCATCACGGTCACAATAGTCACATTTTGGACGACCACGCCCTCGTCCTTTACTGTCAAAACGATGAGAAAGATGACGAGGAGCCATCATAGCAGCAGACTCAGTTGGAAAACTGGGAATATGAAGAAGGCGTTGTTTCTCTTCTTGATGCAAGGTTGAATATACCTTGTTAACAGGAGGTAATGGATCCATAGCCAAAACTTGGCTACGAATCGAAGCATATGAGTCATGCAACCCCATTAAAAACTGAAAAACACGTTCAGTATCTTGCATGCGATTCAATTCTGTTAAGATGACACAAGTGCATTGTGGTGTGGGAGTGAGCATGGCTAGCTCATCCCAATGACTTTTAAGTGTTGTAAAGTATGCAGAGATTGTCATGGAGCCTTGAGTGAGAGTAACAATGTCTCGTTTTAGTTTGAAGATTCTTGGATTGTTGCTTTGAGAAAACTGATCCTCAAGATCGAGCCAGACATCACGGGGGCAAGCATGATAGATTAAACTACTAACAATGAATTTATCAATAGAATTGAGAATCCATGACAAGACCATGTCACTGCAACGTTCCCACAGTTGAGTTTCTGCAACAGAAGATGTTGGCTTGGAGAGAGAACCGTTGACAAAAACCAATTTGTTCTTGGCATTCAAGGCCATTTTCATTGCCCTGTTCCAGGTAGGATAATTGTCACCATTAAGGAGAGTGGAGACCAGAATGGCACCAGGATGATCAGCGGAATGAAGGAAATATGGTGAGGATATGTCTTGAATGGATGGTGATGTGAAAGAGGAGGCTGCCTGGGATGTGGTATTTGACATAGTTGCAGAAAAAAAGGTTGAAGAAATATGCTTATAGAAATATGCAGAGAACCTGCTCTGATACCATGTAAGAAAGAGATGAATTGTTCTGTTCTGTATACCATTCCGCAGTTACAGTAGTATATATTACATGAGGAAGGGAAACACGATCCTATATCTCAACTAACAATTGCTGAATATCTGCTAATGATTCCAAAGATCAAGCTGAAATATATATGCTAATAACTGTACAATAATCTATAGATGGAAGGTGAATATATGTTGCTAATAGCGAAAGACAACAGAAAACTGTGCAGGTCACACGTTTATCCACAATCCAGCAAGACAATTACTATTCTGCAGAAGCTTTAAATTACCAATCCATGGCTTTCTTCAGTGCTCCTGGAGGTTCTACTGCATGTACAATTGTTAAAAGAGACAATTTGTTATTAGTCTTGGAAAGAGAAACAATACTAAACTACAAAATGCAGAATGGAATCGTTGAAAATTAGTGCACAAATCAAGTGTTCAGGGGTTCAAACATGAGCCATTGTGAGTTGGAGACTTGGATTATCGACATTTAGTTTCCACCATCCTTGAGTTATTATTAAATGTATACAATAAATTATTAGGCGATTTTTTCCCCCAACAATTAAATTAAAAGTCTAATAACATTTTAAATCTGGATTTCATGATTATAATTTTTTAATTTTAACAAATTATCATTAAATACGTATTTATACGAAAACAAGTTTTATTAACTGGTTAATCTTAAGATTTAGTGATTTGTTTTAAGTATCATAATTGTAAAAGGTGCATATAAAGTTGATGATTTTAAAATAAATAATAGTAAATAGATAAAGCAAATATTTGTAATATATGGAAACAATCTTAATAAATATAAGTTAAATTATTTTGTAAAATAGATATTAGAATGATGATTGAAAAGATGTTGGATGGCTATTGATTTTATCATTGATAAGAATATATTTTGATACATGGTAAAAGCTAATTAATAATGTCATGTGATGGTGTCCGTACTATATATTCCACGTAATCAAATTTAGGTTATAATAGAAAAAACAAATAAGCATCTCTTTTATTACAATAATAATCTCTTTTAATTATCATAATATTAAAATATTTGATTAAATTATTCTATGCATAGAAAAGTAATTCAGTCATTAATATTATTAACGTGGATGTCTAGATCAGTTTACGAGCACCTCGACTAATCTCACGAGCCCTGAAGTTAACGACCGTGTAAGTCTCTAGTGACCTTGAGGCTTGTGAGACTCGAACTATTAACTACTATAGAGTAAACCTAGAGCCTAATCAATTGAGTTACACCCCTCAAAATTATAAAAATATAATTTTGATAGTTAATAATGTGATGTGATAGTGTACGGAATCAAATTTAGGTTAAAATAGGAAAAACAAATAATCATTTATTTTATAAAATGTTTTAAATTAAATGAAATAAACCTTTTTAAAAGAATGAAGTGTAATTGCTTTCATTAATTTGAAAACTTTAATTAATTGCTTTCATTAATTTGAAAACTTTAATTGGTTCTCCTCCTCTGCATACAAAGTAACATAAAAATTTAATCCCAACTTACCTGTACACGTGTACCCTCTACGATGATTGATGGGATATGAGAAATCTTGGGCCACTCGGAGCCATTCTCTTTCCTACAATTTTCTGATAGAAGTGGGCATTCTGAAATCCCCAATTCCTTTAATTTGGAGAGGCGTTGAATGGCCGTTGAGCTTGGCATATACTTGAGATTCTTGCAATCCCAAATCCAGAGAGATCGAAGAGAAGAAAGGCTGGCCAACCATTCTGGCAATGCTTCCTCAAATTCATCTCCCCTGAAATCACATAACCACAGTGACTCAAGGGCAGTGAGGTGTTGTAGTTCGTTTGGTACACTCTTCAGTTTATCCCATCCTCGTATCCATAGTCTTTCAAGGGACCCACTGAAGTTGAGGTGTGGGATTGAGTTTAAAACTCCGGCAGGAAAAGCCTCCAGCTTCTCTGAGTAGCCACCGATGCTCAATTCCTTCAGTTGGGTGAAGCCGCCTAAGCAATCCTCCTCTGGGAAATGACTCAAACTCCGACACCCACTGATTTCTAAAAGAACAAGAGAAGGTAATTGTCGTAAACCATGCCAATCAAAACTGATGAGCTTATCACAACCTCTAATCACTAATCTTCGAAGCGAAGACAATTCTTGCAAATCACTAATATGGATAAGCTCTTTGCAATACTCTATCCGCAATTCCTCTAGAGATGCGCAACATTGTAGTTCGCTTGGAAGAGCTCCCATTTTACATCTATAAATAAACAATTTCGTCAAAGAATATTTCAATTATTGGAAATCACCAGGAATTGATATCAACTCAGGGCAGTTCCATATGATCAATTCCACCAGAGCTGTGGAGTGTTGTACGCTTGGAATGGATGCCAGCTTCTCACAATTAATTATCATCAAAATTCGAAGAGATGTGAAGCCATGAAATTCACCACATAAATATCTCAGTTCATCACATTTTCGAATTACAAAGTGTACAAGAGATGAAGGGTGACATATCGGAATGCTTTTCAACTTGCCACACCCCTCAATGCACAACTTTTCAAGACAAGGGAATACTTGATCACCTTCTCCACCTGGTACCATCCATTCTTCAAGACCATCCATACTGGATAGAGTGAGTTCTTTCAGTGCTGGAAACAGTACTTCTGCACTGCCACTACTACTATAGAACTCATTGCCTATACATTTCAAACTAGGCATTCCAGTTATGTGAAGAATCTTAAGGCGAGGAAGACATCCAAGTGTTGGGAGTTGTCTGCTCTTGCTGCAACCGTTCAACGTTAGGACCGTCAGATTATTGAGTTGCAATGTAGACATCCATGATGGGAAATATTCACCACAGTAACCCTTAATTGTCAAGCTTCTTATGTCTGGGTGAGGTTGCAGGCCTTCCAGCGCATCCTCGCTGTTAACACTATTGTTACCATTATCACTCCACTCAAACACCAATTTGTTCATTCTTTTTTCACGCAGTTTTGCCTTCTCAGCTTCATCTTTGTCTCTAACTTGCTCAAGCTTGCATATCTTCAATGCTCCTCTTAGTTCATTCAAACATCCCAGCTCTTCTACCATATGATTTGGGCCCACATCAAAAAAAGGCAGAGTTTGAATGCGTGTTAAGAGTCTCACCTCAGCTGGCACTAACTTTGGATCATCAAAATGAAGATGTCTCAAGCTGACTAAATTTCTCATTTTCTTGGGAAGCTTTTCTAGTGACTTGCAATCAGTGAATCTTAATGTTTCCAAAAGGTAGAGCTTGGTGATGGATTCTGGCAATATTCTAATAGCAGTATCGGAGACATCAAGATATCTTAAATGTCTCAGCTTGCAAATCGAATCTGGTAACTCTGTGATATCAGACCGTCGCAATTTGAGAGTTCTCAACCTGTTGAATTTCCAAGACCCATTTAATACATCAACCATTGAGAAAACAGTACGCAATTTTCTAGCATCACCCACTGGAAAAACAGTAAGCAATTTTCTAGCATAACCCGCTTTTAATGCTGACTCAACATCCCCACAAGAAATGAGATTGAGATGACGAATATGAGATGCGCCATCTACAGCCGAATCCGCCTCCAGATTTAACGTTTCTGATTTTGAGACCTCCAATGCAAGGTCATGCACAAGATCATGCATCTTGCAACTTGTTACCATCTCATACGCATTCCTTTCAACATCTTGGAAAAAGGAATTTGCAAGCAAGTCATTGAAACACTTGTTGCCTTCGTCTTCCATCCTCCCATTTGATGGCCTTAGAAAACCTCCAGCCATCCAAAGTTGAATTAGCTCTTCCCTTTCAATTTCAAAATCTTTAGGAAAAATGGAACAGTATGCAAAACATTTTTTCAATGTTGGCGATGACAAGTAATCGAAACTTAATCTCAATACGCGGAAAGCTTTATTTCCATCATGAGAATCCCAAATTCTACTGTTTAGAATTGACTTCCACTCCTGTGTCTCCTTTTGCCGCAGCGTTCCTCCCAAAACAGTAGCAAGCAACGGAAGCCCTCCACAT
>Ga0325414_1000312_pt1 | contig 36860 bp, 21 predicted proteins | sample PopdelMetagenome_8_FD_206183 | JGI IMG/M metagenome (GOLD analysis project Ga0325414, IMG submission 206183) | Populus deltoides microbial communities from Bellville, Georgia, United States - Leaf-PdKOR-R3 | ecosystem: Host-associated > Plants > Phyllosphere > Phylloplane/Leaf | place: USA... | reverse complement strand
GATAAACTAGTAGAAAATTTGTTTTCTTCTATTTGGTTAAAGGGAAAGACCTCCCCCCTCCAGCCTACCTAAAGCAAGTACAAGAGACATCACTTTCCTCTGTGAGCATCTATCTAGTGCAAGGACCACACTAGGGAATCCATGGTTGCTTATTACCACTTTGTGAGTAGATAGATACACTTCCGGACACGAACAGACACCATGTCCATGTGTTGATGATTGTTAAAGCCCAATTTGTCTCCTGTCAAATCTTCCAATCTCGTACATCTTGTCTGGGCAACTCTCTGTATTCATTTCCTGAAGTGACCCTAATGGACACAAGCCTAGATTTCCAGCCTCTACGAATTGAAATCTTTCTTGTTAAATGATGTGAGGTCTCTTGTATGGAAAAAGTTCTTTGAAATCATACACAAATCCCATGTCAAGAAAGACTGTACTAATTTGATTTGTAAAAAAAACTAGGAGAAATTCCACAAGGGTTAGCCCGAGAATACTTTTTATAATCAAATAAAAAAATAAAAATAATTGTTCTAAAATGTTATATGTATATTGTTATTTTTTATTTAAATTAAAGAAAAATGATTATGAGAAAAATGCTTGTCTCTTACCAATTCTAAACTTTGACCTCGTCAATGAATTTATCATATATTATTATTATTATCCTTCAATTTGACTCCTCAATTGTTGTTTTTTACTTTCAAATTATTGTGTTCTATCATTTTCAAAATAAAACGTTGAGACTCGAAAATGTTTGAATTAACAACTTAATTATGCTGAGACTTGCTAACGATTGAGTAATCAATTTGGTAGGAGAGTCATTATTATTTTAATAAGATATGCTAATGATGGACAGATTTTAAATAAGTTAATCAATAATTTCTTATTTAGCTAATGTGTCAGGACAATAAAAAATTATATATATAAATATATATTTGATTGAAAGGATAAAAATAGAGATATAAACAAGCAAATTGTATTATATTATTGTTTTTGCTTAAAAATTACTTTGTTTGGTCTATTTAACAGCAAAATTATATTATTTACAAAAATATAGTACTAATAAAATTCTATTTGTTGATTGACATAAAAAAATAATAGTACAAATGCCTAAAATCAGCCTTCAAGATTGATAGGAAAAAAAATTATAAAAAATTATTTATTAATTTAAAACAATTAAGAATAATGCATTATTTTGTTATTATTAATTTTTTTATCAAGAAGAATTACGTGTGATTAGACTAACAAAGATGCCTAAATATTACCTCTCATAACATAATTTTCCATTTAAACACATTTTCACATAAAACATTTCCATTTAACGTTATCACTAGTCAATTAATTGAAAACATAAATAAATCAAATAAATCAACTAATATCCAAACAATTCACAATTTTATTTTTTTTTTATTAAATTTGATCTCATAACTCCTCAAAATAATAAAATCATGAAACCCCTTAAAAATACCTAATCCAACTCCTTTCCTTAAATCCCAAAATTTTTCCTAAAATCATAAAACCCAAAACTGGAATTAACCATAAAATCAAATTACCATAATTAAATACAAACAATTCATAATGACACAAAGGGCAGATTAGTCATTCACCTAATTCTCCACATCCACCTTCTCTTCCTACACTATAAAAAATTAAAAATACACTCCAATTTCCCCCTTTTTTAATAAAAATTCCTTTATTTTCCTCTTCAGTCCTCCCAACCTTCAAAAATAAAAAATAATAATTAAAAAAAACCCTTCCCCTTTGAATTCCGTACACCTCCCATCTCTCCTCTCTTAATTTCTCTAGAATTTCATTTTGAATAGAGTTCCCTTCAGTCAAGAACACACTCTGTATATAGATATACATAGAAAGATTGAATCTTTTTTTTCTTTTTAATAAATATTCAATTTTTTTTTCTTATTTTTTGTATAGACAGTTAGAAAATAAACTTTGGAAAAAGATTGTCTTTCAATGGCAAACCCATCTGGGACAAATAATCAAGATGGCAATCAAGCTCCTTCTTCATTCAATGGAAACAATCCAAGTAATGGTAATTCGGACCCTTCTTCTGGTTCTTCTTTGAAGCACAATCCTGGTATATCAACTGACTGGACTTTTGAAGAACAGACAATTCTTGAAGAGGGATTGGTAGAGTAAGTTTTTTTTGCTTTTTGGGTTTTTCTTTTTTTCAATTTTGATGATTTTGTTGGTGTTTTTTTTGGAAGGTTTCTTCAGTTTAATTTTTTTTTGTTATTTGAGAATCTTTCTTGGTTTGTATATTGGTTTCTTCGGAATTTCGAGGGGCTGACGAGCTTTTGATTATTCGATAAATTATTGTTTGGTGAATTGCAGCTGGAGTTGAAATTTGAATTCTTTTTGGTGTTTGTAGGGTTTGCTCTTGTTGGATTATTTGGTATTACCAACAATTCTGCAGTACTAGACTAAAATGAGTTTCTAATGAAAGTCTTAGCATGGACTGTTGCTAAATAATTTGTTGAAATATGATTTTTTACAAAATTAAAGCAGTCCAACTCAATTTTTCAATGAATTTTCGGAAGGTAATCTCTTACATTCGTTGTGAACCAAACTTTCGCTATCAAGTTAAGTTTCAGATAAGGAATCTTTTCTCTGTGAGGTAATCAAGTTGCAGTCTTAAACAGCATAATGTTGTTTACATCATATTCTGAAGCAGAACATTATTAACTAAGTTCCTTGTTTTTCCCTCACTCCACTCTCTGCAGTCTAGATTTTTCACAAAATTAAAGCACTCCAATTCAACTTTGCAATTAAGTTTTGGTAGGTAATCTCTTACATTCGTTCCGAACTGAATTTTAGCTATTGAGTTAAGTTTCACATAAGAAATCTTTTCTCTGTGAGGTAATCAACTTGCAGTCTTAAACAGCATAATGATGTTTATATCATATTCTGAAGCAGAATCATTATTAACCAAGTTCCTTTTTTTTCCCTCGCTCCGCACTTTGCGGTCTCTAATACAATAACTTGGCTTTGGATTTTGGTTTATGGTTGCATTGTCTTTCAATATAACTGCATAAATGATTATCCAAAACCATACTAATTTATTTCATTTAATCATTGGTGCCTTACCAAGGAGAACTTGCAAATAGAGTCACTGTCCTCAATTTGTCACAAAAATATCTTTATTACTTTTATCTTTTATCTGATCAAGTGACAAAATTGCCATCCTGGATCAATATTTTAGAAAAATATTATCAGTTGAAAAGCATTGTTCTCCAGCTACGAGATCCTTTTAGCTGAGTGTTTGAAATTTTTGGCGTACTGTTATTCCCAAAAGGTAGTGTCTGTTGTTTAGTACTTCTTTTTAGTTACCTAGTAAGCTACAGAAAGAAAGTTGTATAGAAAAACGATTATCATGGGAACCACAGCTCCATGAAACGAACTCTTCTTGAGCAATCATGAACTAAATTTCTTTTTTCATTTTTCATTAAGTTGTTGAATCTTCAATTTTCAGTCAGAGTCAGTAATTTACTGGAAAAAAAGAAAGATAATGAAATTCAATTTCTTTAACCTAGTACTGGTTCACGGTTGATTATTCTAAAACCTGATTTTCCTTATGTCCCACAGTTTTGCAGAGGAAACAAACGTAGTACGTTATGCAAAGATAGCTATGAATCTACCAAACAAGACAGTCCGAGATGTTGCTTTGCGTTGCAGATGGATGAATGTAAGTTCTCTTAGTCTATTATCTTGCTACATGAAGCCTTTGTTAAATTGTTAGCATCAAGACTTTTGTTCGTAAGATTGCCAAAACTTGCTAATTCTATAGTTAAATAATCAATCAACCTATGAACGATTTATATTTGGAACAGTGCATATCTGGTTTACAAGAGACGGCTTGGAAAATAAATCACTTGGTGGTTCATTTTGTAGCTTTACTTTGTTGCTAATTATATTTTTTATATGATGTATCTGTTGGCTGTGAGTCAAAACTACAAACTGATTTATTTCTTTGTCCAGAAAAAGGAACAGAGCAAGCGAAGGAAGGAAGATAATCTAGCACGTAGAAGTAGAGATAAAAAGGTATGATGTCTTTTATTTTGTGGTGAATCTCTTCTGTTGGAGTTGCTTTAATTTTTTTTTTAAATTATGGTACATCCTGTTGAATTAGCACACACATTTAACTGGGGGTTTAAACACATTAATTTCTTCTGTATTGTTTGTATATTGTGTAAATTTAACTTAATTGGGCGGTCCTGTGTCTTGAACTGAAGGTTTACTGCTCAGGCCATAGTTGTGTCACAAGCAGGGTGTTAAAAACCCAGCTGTGGGCCATAGTTTGTTCACCAGAACACCGAGATAGTTTCTCATTCGGACCTGTACCATTGTCAACCTGCAGGATTTACCAGACAAGTGAGAAATACAGGCTAGTAAATGATAAATCTGATAAGGATGGGCATGGAATTGGCACAATTCATGCAGAAGCTTTTAGATTATGTTCTCTCGACCTTTTCAAAGGAAAATATGCTTTAGAGTGCCTAAAGTTTCATTTAATTGGCATAACTAAATTTCTAATGTATGAAACTGGTGATTGCCAAACAATTTGGCATTTATGGTTTCAAAGACAATACCTTTTCTGACACATATTAACTTGTGGCGTCACACAGTGAATAACAATACACAACGTGTAGCGAGAATCTTTAAAAGTGATTGTGGTTTCTTGGAATGAATGATGCTAATGTTATATGTTCTGCTTTCTTCTTCACAGGAAAGACATGGTGATCCTTCTGCAAAGACTTCTAACTTCATGGCTGCCCACCCCAGTGTTTCTCCATTTGCAACTCCAATGATGCCACTGGAAAGTGAAGAAGGCATCTCATATGATGGTGAGGGTTCTATACTTCACAAAACCTGTTTATTCCAAACAGTTTTGGAAACGCATCCTTTTCCTTTTCTTTTTTGTAACTTTCTCTGCTTATCCTTGGTACTTCAATTTGCCAGCTTTTGGCTAAGCTTTAGTTGTCAGTGGCTTCCTAATTAATCGTGAGATTTTTACTACTTATGATGTGTTTATTATGAAGGTAAAGGGCGTAAAATCGTGAAACTTTTGTTTTTTATGGCTCATTCTCTCTCTTTTATGTATTTAACACCCATTTTTTCCTTTTCCTTACACCACACATCTGGTGCCCGCAAAATATATATTATTTTGTATTTTGTATTTATGTGTAACTTAAAATTTGATTTGACTTGCATTGGGATCCCCTAATACCTTTAAATTTCTGAACTCCTACCAAACATCCTTAACACATTCTGCAGCCCCTTAAATTTTACATCCTTAACACTATTTTACTTTCAAAATATAAAATTTTGAACTCCTATCAACAAAGCCTTAGTTTCCAGACATCTTATGTTAGTTGTGTTAATACTGTAGCATTTTTAACCCTTTGGCTACTGTCCTGTTACATTAAAGAGCTATGATTTGCCCCTTGCAGCAATTGGTGGAGTTACAGGAGAGCTTCTTAAGCAAAATGCACAGATTCTAAATCAAATTTCTGCAAACCTTGCAAGTTTTCAGGTGAATACTTCTGTCATGATCTCATTATTTGACATTATTCGTTTACTGAATTTAGAGTTAGGAAAGTATTTATGCAGTATGATATGGGTCTCCTTCCAACACATCCTTTTCACTTAGATGATTATATCTGGTGCGATTATCTGATGAATGCAATTTTATATTTTGTATAATCTGTCAATAACTTGATGCATGAAACAAATGATTTGAATGGGTTTGACTAGATGCATTGTTTGCCTTTACTCTCTCTCTCTTCCTCTCTCCCTCTCTTCCTCGTGTATGTGTTCCTCAAACAACATCTCTTACTGTTTGCACGTGATATTTTTTACGAGTGCTCTTTTATTGCAAGTCTCCCTTTGTGCATTTTGGTGGCCATCAACTGAAATTGAACGCGTTCATTTATTGTCATCTTTTCAGATACAGGAGAACCTCAATCTTCTCTGCCAAACGCGTGACAACATCCGCAAAATTATGAACCAGTATGTTTTTAGTTCTTCATTTTTTTATCACGTTGATTTTATGATGGCTTGATACTGTATATTTCTTCACTCTTTTTTCTGTGCTTGTGTGCATAAAAGCATTCATTTGCTATTTGTTTTCTTTGTAGATTTCTTTTTCATAAAAGATGCAAGTCATCATTTTGTATGTTTATGCATTTCCATCATGTGATTGACATATAAATAGTCAAACACGCTGAACTACACATCTGTTTATAGGCTTGCATATAAAGGGAAATGCAGACCAATCCTCGCTTGAGTGGGCTTGTGGACAGGCTCACCAATGCCAAATGTGTGAATTTCTGTTAATCATATTATGCTCTAACTTTTAAGAGCATTTATTGTTTGAAGCACAATCAATAAGGGACCTGCATAACCTTGCAAATATTGTAGTTAAACAACACCAATGACCTTTGATCTAAATTTCAAGCTGTCTAAAGACCCATGATCATCCTCTACCTAAAAACAAAAGAAATTGAGAGTGGGTGTGTTGGGGGTGGGTGGAGGCTGAAGCAAGAGCAGTTGCTGCCTACCAAAGTTTGGACCCAAATATTGTAGTCTTCTATCAAATCAATTGAAATCTCAATTACAGATATGATTAAAGGTGTTAGGTTAGAGTCTAAGACTGATATAGTTAGGATGAATGTAGTTTTTTTTTCCCAGATAGAATCCCTGTTCATTTCGTTTTATTTGCAGGATGAATGATGTGCCAGAACTAATGAAGCAGATGCCACCACTTCCAGTCAAGTTGAACGATGATCTAGCTGACACCATCCTTCTGCCTCCAAACCTTCCTAGGCCATAATCATCTTCAGTCTGTTCACAAGGCATGATCAAACCTTCTAATGCAAGCATCAATCTGCCTGTAGAAAATAACTGCCACCAAGCTGACCATCATTTTCCAATGTGAAATGCCCTCCTAGTTCAGCATGCCATTAACTGCAATGGCTTTTAGTTTTTTTTAAACACCCCCCCCCCCTCCCCCCCGTATTTTTACTTCGATGTAGTTTATGCCTAGAAAGCAGGGAATGAAGAATAATAATAACTAGTGTTGGATGTCATTAGCTGTCTTGATGAAAAATTTGTGCCTTTATCTTCTGATTAGAGTGTTGTGCTAAGTAAATATTAAGGCGCTTTCTTTGTGACATGAAAACTCCAGGGAAGTTTGTGGAGTTTGGTGGGCGTAATTTAGATAATCTTCTGTCGCAAGGAACTGCTTTTTTTTTTTTTTTGTTAAAACTTCTTTTGGGCTTCATGGATCAAGCTATCACTGTAGTTGTTATAGCCCTAGAGGAGCAACAATGGGCAATTATAGCTCATCCTTGAAATAGTTCTCAGTCATGTCTCAGATTTTCAGTTGAATTCAATTCCATTTTATCCCTTCACCAACAAAGCAAGTCAATTGCCTTGTTTCAATTGTAACTGCAAACTTGTCTGAGAGGGTTGAATTTTGTGTATTTAGTGTTGTGGTGATACGATAAAAGTTCAAAATAGTATAAAAAGGTTGTATAAGGCTTCTATGATTAATACAAAAGATGGAGATGAAAGAAACATATATCTCTATATTTGTTTCAAAGGACAACAATTCATTTTAAAATTATTTTAAATTTAGATTTATTTTATGTTCTAATCTCTTCAACTAAACATATTTTTATTTTTATACTGCTTTCGTCTGGGCACTCACCAACCTCAACCTTATTTTCTTGCGCCAAATAGAAACCTCAAATTGTTTGGCAAAGCCTCCAAATTAGGCTGAGTAGCAGGTCTCTCAAAGGCAAGTCATATCTCCATGCCCTAGCAGGGGGGTTGTCGCTACTCTGGGGATTCATCAAACTTGTGCAAGAAATTCTTGCAAAAAACAACCGTTTGGATTGAATAATTAATCTGTAGCGCTTGGTTAGAAAAAAAACAGAGATAAAAAGAACATATCTCACAATATCTTCTGTTCTGAAAACACAAACAAAGACCTTTGTTTTTTAAACCGAAAAAATACATGTATTCTCTACCGTGTAATACCAACTTAAAAAACGAAAAGTAACATCCATTTGACTTTCACTAAAAAATTGCTACTCTCTAGAAAATGACCAGAAACTACTCGGACAGCAGCCGACATGCTAGCTAATGAACTACTCCTCTCCTTTATTATTCACTGAGATTGATTTTTTGGACTCATAGTGGGATGAATCGGCAACCATTTTGCTTTGATTAAGCTAAATTCCATCTTCTTTTAGTGCATAAAAAAACCATTACATTTTCAGCTTTGGAAAGTATCCGACATGCATCGACTTTCAGCTATTAAATTGATGTAGGTTTTCTACGTAGTTGTAACATAATTGCTTCTTTTTTTTCTCTTAAAAAGGACACTTGAAGTTACTTAAGAAATAAGAGTCCACTTGCCTACTTTCCTTCGTCAAAAAACGGACACACTAATACTCTGAACGTTAGCACCACGATAAAGAGAGAGACTATGTCTGCCTCTATAACGTAACGTAACTTAGCATAGATGCAACTAATACAAAATATTTAGGAAGTATTTTCCCTTAAGAAACCGTGTATGTCATAACTAGCGTAAAGGGATAGATTTGGACCATCTTATACTCTACAATCTTGTATCCACTAGGCCATTTATTACTCTTGAAGATAGTATCTGCTTATGAAGGTGAGTATCTTAGGTAAAGTTATTAATCACGACTTGACTTGTGATCTGAATTATATATCTTTCAACCGGTTAATCCGAGTAAATCTAAAACTATGATGTTCAATTATTGTGCATTTGGGGGGTCCAAAACACACCAACAAAATGACTCTAAATTTCCCCCCTTACTTCTTGAATTCTTTGCGGTCAATTTAAGCCGAAAAACAATAAAATCGTATCTTTTTACCTTTGTACTGTTGAAATGATTCTTTTATTTGTTGTATCTTGTTGACTTCTCCTTGGTCGACAAAGCAAGTGGTGAGAAGAGGGTTCCTTTCTCCTTCAAGTTTTAATAAGGCAAGGCAACATGTGTGCTACTTGTCTTTTAATAGAGTCTTAGTTAGATTCATTAACACCTTAAATAAAAGAAACAAGTTACAAATCAAAAGACGACGACCCAATGCCCAAAGGGGTCTTTACCTTGACCAGAATGCAAGATTTTGGTCTATTTTTTACACTATAAGAGAGGAGACAACGAGATGGACTTTTGGGGAGGAAATAAATTCCTATTTCATGGGCTGAAAATCACACATGATCCCTTTACTTTTTACATCTTTTCAAGCTAATTCCTCTACTTTATACTTAATCAACTCAACCCTTTTGTTTCCAAGCACTGACTATTTGAGAACTCCTATCCAATTATTTCATAATATGATGTATTTATAATAGAATAAAGATGGTTTTATGATTGATGTTTATTCACAAAAGTAGTACACAAGGTTATCATGCACTGATTATGGCAATACAATATTGTTGTAGGGCCAATGATCAGGAAATCTAGTGCTGATTAATATGGAGCTAATCAAGGAGATCTGATTATGTGCATGATTGATGGTTCGTGAGGTCTCCTTGATCTGATTGTATCCATGATTGTTGGTTAGTGAGATATCCAAAACATGCCCCCACAAGATGGTACTGCTTCCATCGAAGACACCAATCTTGGACCGTAGAAAGCCTAGACTTTGCTAAGAGAGAGGCTGTGTTAATGCATAAACAAGTTGATCCTTGGTTGAAATATGATTGACTTGAAGCTGACCTTGATTAACCTTCTCACGAACAAGAACAAAATGGTAATCAAGCGCTAAGTGTTTTATTCGTGAGTGAAACACATGATTGGCACAGAAATTCATGGCACCAAGATTATCACTATAAATGATGGGTAACATAAGCACTTTAAGTGTCGAAACAAATATAAGCACTTTGAGAGTTACAATATCCGAAAAAAACACAGAGATGAAATTTAGCTTGAAGTTTATTTTAAGTGTAAGGTCGAAGTTATGGATAACACAAACAACCAAAAGTGCATAGCTTTTTTGCAGCTAGATAATTATTTATAGAGCTTTTTAAAATGATGTTTTTCATATCTAGAAGTGGTGTAGACAATCAATTAATCAGATATATTGCTGTTCGAAAAGTAAAAGACTAGAATATTGAAGGCACCAATTTCAACAATGTGATGATATCGATGTTCGACAGCACTATTGTGTTAAGGTACAAGAAGATGAGTAATACGCAAATAAAGTTTTTAGTTTTTGATGCTCACCGCCACCACCATCTGTGGAGTCTTACAAACTGTGAGAAGTAAATGTTTAGCAATTGCCTTGAATTTAGGAAGTATGGTATAGACATCGGACTTGTTTTTCATTGGATAAAGCCATGTATATTTAGTAAAATGATCGATGAAATTGATGGGGCCGGTCCCCAAACATCACTGTAAACTAGATCAAGTGGATATTGACTTGTAAGTGTTGAAGTACCGAAAGGGAGTTGATGACTGTTGTTATTGCACAAGCAAGATTCACACGAGAAAGACTTAAGATTAACTGAAGAAATGGGAATAAAGAGATTTTTAAGTAATTGCTGCAAGATATGAAGAGAAGGGTGTCCCAAACGATTGTGCCAAGTTGATAAAGGAACACTTGTGCTATTCAATACCATTAGAGAATCCGAGGAAGTAGTTTGAAACTCTGGCCACTCATAGGTATCATCTTTATTAGGAGTAACTAACTCCTTGAATAAACTTCCAATGCTATTAATGATGTGAATTAAAGCTCCGATTTCAGTTGCTGGGGTGTCATTAATAGCAAGTTCATCCATGATGGACTTTGTAGATTGAAGATAGTCTGAAACAGAGCAGGAACCACAAAAGAGAGTCAATTTATCATTCAAGTGCATAACACGAAATCATGATTGGTTAGCAAAAAGATTATTTAGCTTCTGCTAACCTTTTGAGATGTTTTGGATAAGTCTATGAGAGTGACAACACATTCAGAAACTGAAGAAGAAATTGATCTTGTCTAAACCACAAGAGATAGGTTGGGGTGTCCATTGGTGGAGTTGGATCTGAATCATCAACATAGCCAAGCAAGTCATATCCAATAAAAAGTGACTTAAATTGTGCACGTCAGGCAGAAAAATCTGTGTCATTGAGTCTAATGTGAAGTTATGAAGCAACTAGATTGTTTGGTGTGTTGGAAGTGGAAAGAACAACAGCAGGGCTTTGGGTTGAGCTTTGGCTGGATTCAGACAAGGCCATGTATTTTGATTGTTCGTTAGAGCTTCTGATACCATCTAATAGAATAAAGATGGTTTTATGATTGATGTTTATTCACAATAATAGCGCGCGCGCACATGTATACAAGGTTATCATGCGCTAATTGCAATATTGCAGCATGGTCAATGATAGCAGGAAATTTAGTGCTGATTAATATGGTGCTAATCAAGGAAATTTGATTTTCTTGATATGATTGTACTCATTATTATTGGTTGGTGAGATACCATTGATCTACTTGTATCCATGATTGTTGGCTGGTGAGATATCCTTAACATATTTGAGAATCCCATCTAATTATTTCATAACATGTTGCATTCATCTAGAATTTTAATAAGCAAGTGAGTTTGATAAAAGGAGTTTCATATCACCATTATTTACAAGAAAAAGGGTTGATTTGTTTTAATTTAGAAGTGAAGGATTTGATTTTACTATGGCACGAAGTAGAAGGACAACAAGTGATTTTTAGCCGCATGTCCATCGTCATGCAACTCCATTACCTTTTGGTTTTGTTTAGGACCGAGTAAGTAAGACGTACAAGAAAAAGGTTTTATGGAGTTGGTGTAATTTCATGAGAAGTGGATTAAGTTGAAAAATAACCAAACTTTCTCTATTCATTTATGGGAGTGTTTGACACGGGCGAGCTTATTTAAGTATATGAAATAGTGGGTTGAAAATTTGTTGTTGTTCAAAGATTTTTGTAATTTCCTTCGAAGTTACTAAGATAACTTGGTTAAGGGATTTGAAATTCTAGAGGAGTTTTTTCAGTTGACATTCTTGACTTGGGGGATACTATATACTTTCTTCCCTTCATCTGGGGTATGAGCTGGATTTGCATAGATACTTAACCTTCTGATCATCTATAAGGAGTTTCTGTTAGAGGATTTTGGAGAATACTTGAAAATCTTGGAAGGTTTTTGTTGAGATATTGAAGTACAAATTGAAGATATTTAGCTGCTGAATGAGGGTTTTGAAGGAGTGGTTAACTCCTAGTACTTCTGGTAAGTTATCTGAACAGATATTTTGTTGTTTGTTGTGTATCTTTTCTTGCCTCTCAAATTTTGGTGGCATCTATATGCCCTTAGTGCTCTCTCTTTCTCTTCTGTCATTTTTACTCTGAAGAGATTTGAGCTCGAAAGCTCTGTACAATAGAGCAATATAGATAACAGAATTTGGAGAACATGCATGCATGCATAATCTTTCTTGAAACTTTTTGTGATTCTTGAGAAGAAATTGTTGATCTTGTTGCTCTCTACGTGCGGTTCCTGTACTGTTCAGGTTCAGTAGGTTAAAAAATGTTCTTGAACTTGCAAAGAAGTTGCTTCTGTAAAAGTTTTGCACACCTATTAATGGAGAAGAAGATATCTTTCTCCTTCATTCACACTTGAAGCTAAAGTATTGTCCATTTTTTATCTAATCTTTTCTTTTCCTTTAGAGAGGTTTATTAGTTTAACCACGAAAATTAAAGTTAAACCACCTTCTCTTAATCATTTCTTGTTGATCAGGTTCCGGTTTAAGTATTGAGAATTTGTATGATGGGTTTTTGTTTTTCTGTTTAAAACTTGTTTGATGGGTAAGGTCAGTCCATTCTTGGTGTGGTTCAAAAGCACCATTAGCATTAGCAGAAGGTTAGGTGGAAAATCATGGCTGCTTTAATTTTGGTCAAAGCAATTTTACATGAGCATTTGCTTACTAATTCCTACTTGTTTGACAGGTTGAAAATGGGCTCCACAGATGCGACACATTTGGTTGTTTCCTTAATTTTCTTGGTCATTTTAGGCTCAAATCTCATTGCAGCACAAACATTCTCTTCAAATTCTTCTAAGCCTGGTAAGACCTGATAATTTCATTGAATAAGGTTTTGAAACTTGAAATGGGCTTTAATCCAAGAATTCAAACTAGCCCGTTAGTTGGAAAAACTAATTAGCCCTTAAGCTAATGATTAATTTCTTGGTATGTTTCTTGTTTTATCATGTATATATGTTCGTGATGTAAACAATGTGTCACAACCTATGATACGGTCAGATGATACTGTGAGGTTGGATCCACTTGAAAATTTCAAGAAATATAAAGGAGGATATGATGTCAAAAACAAACATTATTGGAGTGTAATTCCCTTTCACTCTCTCTTTAAATAGATATTAATTATAGAAAATCATGAACCCATGTAGAAAATCAGTTTTGCCACCATAATTTTAGCATTTATTGATGTAATCCCAGAAGATTTTCTTTAGTCTTGTAGCATGGTAGTATGGTCCTAATGATTTACTTATTTCTGAAATTTTCGTAAAAGCTAAAATCACAGAGAAATAACATGTTGTATTTTCTGCAGTCAACCATATTTACAGGAGTTTATGGATATGTCGTTGGGGTAATCTGGCTTCTGGGTGGCATAGCATATGGAGGCTTTCTGCTAGCAACTGCTTTCTGCTGTAAAACTAGAAGGTATGGACAGCTGAAGAAAAGATTACCTTGCCACAAGCAATGTTACCTCTGGCCTATTCTGTTGGCTATATTTTTCACTATCCTAGCAATGTAAGTCCCGCCACATTTGCATTCCAAAATCCAAAAAATATAAATGCTGCAACAGTTTGTGACAAGTGAAATACTATCTGCAGAACTGCATCTGGGCTAGTTCTCGGAGGGAATGCGAAGTTCCATTCACAAGCTAAAAATGTGGTGGACATCATCATTGACACGGCGAATGACGCATGGAAAACCATGTACAACACAACAGGAGTAATGAAAGACATGAAAGAGAATTTAGGAGTATCTAAACAAAGGGCTGCCGCTCAGGCATCTACCTTCCTTACCACCACATCAGCGAAACTTGATGCTGAAGCTGCTGATATACAAAGGCGAGCTCGGAAGAATAGGCACTTGATCGATAAGGGTCTCAAGATAGTGTAAGTTTGTCTCTCCCGGGCAAATTATGTATATCCATGTCCATTTGAGCTTGTCTAAAACATAGCATATGGTACTTGCTGCAGTTATATAGTAACCACGGTGACAATTTCCTTGAACCTGGCTGCACTAATTGCTCTTTCAGGTATTTCTCCCTATGTGTTCAACTCCTTAGTCCTCCCACACTTGGAATTTAGTTGGTCGATACAACTTTTGAACCTTGTAAAACCAGAATTGGACAGGAAAAGTTCCAAGTGCTGGCAATTTATTATTATTTAGCACTTGCTTCATCATAATGATCAAGTTGAATATATTTCTCATTTTGTGTTTGAATTCATTCTATTGCAGTCTGTGGAACTCTGAGGTTACGGCGACCACTGTACATGTAAGTAAAATAAACAACGCTTACATAGCCAAACTAGAACATTTCCTAAAAGAGAGAATTGATTGTCATATACAATTTCTTATGATTTTTCTCTAGCAGATTAATTGTTGTGTGTTGGATCCTGACTGTTCTATGCTGGTTGTTCTTTGGGCTGTATTTCTTCTTAGAAAAGTAAGTCTAAGTTCTTTCCATTGCTTCAATTTCTCAATACCAACTATTTGAGGGAACATGAACATTTTTCTGCAGCTTTTCAACAGATTCATGTGCAGCTCTCAAAAACTTCCAACAGAATCCTTACAACAACAGCTTGAGTTCAATCCTTCCCTGCGATCAATTACTCTCAGCAAAAGCAGTGTTATTTGATGTCAGCCGAGGGATCTACAGACTTGTTAATCAGGTAGATTAGCAGGACATTATCTCCGAGTTGCAATTTGCTTTTCTCCCCGATTGAACCTTATCGTTTTATCATGTGATTTATGTCATACCTTTCTTCTGCTGAAACATTTCAGGTGAATGCAAACTTATCAACCATGCAAGGAGTACCTTATACAGTTTGCAATCCCTTCTCAGCACCACCTGAATACCAATACCAGCCTGATAAGTGCCCTGCTAACACAATCCAAATCGGTGAGATCCCACAGGTATGTCAAAGGGAAGATCAAAAAGTTTTTGTAGCCCCAAATATCTTCTCTGTTCATGTTCACTAAATGAAGTTCTATTCCACTCTCCACAGGTATTCAAGGTATTTACTTGTTCCATTTTCGACAATGGAACATGTGCCAACGGACAATTCATGTCGCCTAACTATTATAGAACAGTTGAGGCGTACAGCACATCCATTCAGAGCCTACTAAATGTGTACCCTCAGATGGAAAATCTAGTACAATGTAAAGCAGTGAAGGATGCGTTCTCTGAGATCCTTTTGTACCATTGCAAACCATTAAAAAGATACGTTCGAATGGTGTGGGCATCAATGGTGTTTCTCTCATTAGTCATGGTATTTCTGGTTCTGATATGGACAATGCTGGCTCAACATGAGCAAGAACACCATTCTTTAGACGGTTCTGTGAAGCCACGTTTGCCATCTGTCGCAGAGGAATTGGAAACTGGAACCAAAGATAGCACAGAACATACTGTTTCAGTCTAGGAAGTAGCAACATTTTACCTAGGATACTACATTAAATTCTGGAAGATCAATGGTGCAAGCCAACTTCCAAGAACACAGGATCAAGAATTCATGGTACGATATTGCTAGGTAGATTAGATACATACCACCAAAGAAAATTAGTGCAGAATTCATGGTACTTCAAATTTGAAGGCCTACTGGTTTTTTCACTTCTTTGATTGAATATCAGACCCCAAATCTGGGGCACAGATTTGAAAACTTGATGTACATCCAATTTATGTATCAAAAACACTACCTTAATACAATCAAATATAAGCAACAGATTTATCAATAACAAAACATAACAAAAATTCGATTCTTGTATTGCATCTCTTTCAATCAACCATTGTTTAGAAGTCAATGGATGCATTTTTTTTTTCAATTAGTAGTTACTTCAAAGTTGATGTGTTGTATAAATGTCAAAATTGGTTCAAATAAAACAAATTTAAGGCTGAATTTAATAACCAAGTCCAAAAAATATAAATGATTAGGTTCCACGGTTACCCAAAAGACTAATTCCTACAGTTTTTATTTTCCCATTCCTTTTCAATGCGGGATAGCCAAATGTGCACCCAACAATATCTTTGTGCTTCATGTTCATACCTTTTGGATCAAATTTAAATTCATTGCAATAATGCTCTCTTTTCAGGGGTTAGAGTTTACAGAAAGTTTTACAGAGAAGAGAAGGAAAGATCCAACGGAGTCCTTGCTATTTGTGTTGCAAAATCAGCTGCCCAGCCCTGCATTTCTTTGGCTAGAATCCTCTCTGGGAGTCTTCTCGCTTATTGTCCCGTGATGATCTTCATGCATAGTTGTTGGGTGGAAAGATTTTCTCCTTTCAATGGGCTACATCAAAGGGAAAGATGTAAACATTTTGAAATGGTGAAAGACAATCAAAACTAAGCAGAGCAAAGGAGAGATGCAGAATTAGTTCTTGATTCCTTTTTCTTAAGTTTTTCTCAGTGAAACAAAACCAAATTGCAGTACCATTAAACTTGTCCTAACCTTGTTATTTCAACATCTGTTCCAGGGATTGAGTAAAGGAGATCTTGCATGCCTGTTGGGTCTGCCACAGCTACCACAAACATTCTGAGATATGCTTTCCCGGGAAATATCAACTACTCTTCATCTGCTTTGCCTTTTGATTTCTAAGCCAAAAATGATCGTGAATTGCCACAAGTTTGTTGCTCCTGTAAACTGGAAAAGGAAATGCTGAAACTAATGCAATAACATTTTCTTTTGTTTTTACTCTGAATTGAAACGGCCATACTAGATTGCTACAGTTTTTTAATGTTGATGTCAATTCATGAAAACAAAAAAACTAGTTCTAAATTGTTGCAATACTTTGAGTGATCCGAAGCTCATATTATGAACTATTGCAATTCCAGTTTCCAGTTTTATCGTCAACTAAAAGAAAAATCCTATCGTTTGTACCGTTCCATAGGGAATCTGGGATGATCTTTTAACTCTTCATCAACCCTTCCATTCTCAACGAGTAAATTCTATCATTTATGTTACATGTTTCTTGAGATGAAACAAACATTCCATAAACCTTATCTAAATGATTGTTAACTCTATATTATTTAAAGAAATAAACATTCCAAGATGATACTATTTGAAATTGAAATGGATCAAATCAATGACTCATAGATTGATTTGACAATCCGACAACCTAAATAAAAAATAATAATAAACTAAAATAGATGGGGTTGATAACAATTAATTTATTGTAGCACAAGATGCAAGGCACATTTTATTAAGGATTTTAACAATAAAATTATTGTTTTGCCCCTCAATCAAATAACATTTAGCCTAGCTTAAAAGGGTATCATGGTCTTCTTCTTCATATGAATAGTGAAAACATTAAAAATGCTCTTGGAGACAAAAAAAAAACAAAAACAAAAAAAAACAAAAACAAATATGAACTTGTTGATTAAAACATGTTGATTCCTCTTGTTTTATTGAAACGTGCAGCAAGACATTAATTTTTACACATAAAAAAACAAGCCCACAGCGTAGCGTGTACCAGAGCCTAGTTCTAGGCTAAATAAGAACCCGAACCAAATACAATACTATGGCAAGTTGATACAGCATGAAAAACAATTTGTCTTATTTTATAGGGTTTTTTTTCACTCCACCACCTTTAATGAGAAAAGCTTGTCCAATCTCTATTTTGCTCATTCAAGGATTTATATCTAATTATTTGATGATTTTATTTCATTTATGAACTTGTCCAGATTAATGGATGATGTCCCTTCTGGTCCAACAGCCTCTTCAGCCAACCTTTTCCATTCCATAGCTTTTTCCCTCATTTTCGCACCCTTCTCTCCTTCAATTAGCTCTTTCACAAGCTTCCCCACTTCTTCTCTCTTAACATTTTTATCAATCTCCATGCCAACTCCCCATTCATTGCAGCTATATTTACAGTTCATTGGTTGATCTCCAAAGAAGGGCCAGCACAGCATCGGCACGCCAGCACTCAAGCTCTCAATGGTGGAACCCCAACCACAATGAGTTAGGAACCCTCCAACTGATGGATGGTTAAGTACTTCCTCTTGTGGACACCAACTAGCAATGAAGCCATGCTTCTGAGTTTTCTCTGCAAATTCAGCTGGCAAAACAGATGTTTCACCACTGACCAAATCTGGCCTTATAATCAACAAGAATGGGATCTTGCTATTAGCTAGTCCCATCGCGAATTCCACTAGTTGATCAGTTGCCATCACTACAATGCTTCCATAATTCACATACACCACTGAGTTGGGCTCCTTTGTGTCCAGCCATTGGAGACACTTGCTTTCTTCTTTCCATAGACTGTATCCAATAGACTTCAAACTATTTTCCTCAATTTGATTGAGGAATAACTGGAGTGGACCAATGGAATAAACATGAGAGAATATAGTGGAAAGGGCACCCAGAGCTTCGGGCTCCAGGGCATCAAAAGTATGAAAAGCAATTGCACGAGCTTTAACAGAGGTTTCAGCAGCTCCCAAGAGAAAGTTAAATATAATATCATCTGGATCTGTTGTTTCAATAAACGGAAAATGTTTAAGACGGAGACCTTTTACACCAGGAACCCAGTCTACATTCGTGTCGAGGTAGCCATTGCTTAGACAGCTCACATCTGCAAAACACAATCTTATCAGAGCGGGCTCAAGAATGAAAATCTATTGAATGCATAGGATAATCGATCTTGCTGGCTTATGATCTTATAACGCACGTATGAAGTCACTCCAATTGATAGATCAGGTGATTAAGGATGGTTGCTCCCTTTCTAGACTTCCTAAGTTTAGACGTTAAGGCCAACATATAAGAGAGTTTTTTTCTCTGAATTCAACAAGTTAATGCGGGGAATGCACCCTTTAATAGAACAAGTGTGTGCGTGCAAATTTATTACCTTTGATTGGGGAGAAGCCTTTCTCTCTGAGAGCATAGAGTTGCTTGAATCCTATGTAACCAATTGCGCTCACAGTAGCATACATTACAACTGGAAGACCAGCATCCTCCCCAGCTTTGATGGAGAAAGGAGCAAAAGGATCTGAAACAATGGAAGTAACAGGAGGATTGTTCTCGGACACAGTGTTTTGGAGCCTCACAAGAAGATCTTTAAAGGGTGCTAAGAAATTCTTGTTCAAGGCGGCACAAAGAGAAGGTATGTCTTGGGAGGCATCGATATCTGAAGGAGGAAGACCATCAGGAATGGTTTCAAAATGAAAGCCAGGCAGGTTATCAAGGGCAACAGGTCCTCCTGACCTCAGGATACGTTTGTGATTGAATTCTGTGTTGACAAATGTTACGTGAAAGCCTTTACAGTGAAGAAGCTTTGCAAATTTAAGCATGGCCTTTATATGACCTTGAAACGGACTTGGGATCACGACAGCATGAGGCTTGGAATTGGATCCCATATCTCTCACTCAATTCCCTTCTTCCTAGCTAGCTGGGTTGATCACCATGTTCAATCATCAACGAGACTTGCTTGTACTTTATAGCAGGAAATACCCTTCAAATTGCTTTTTAAAATATATATTTTTTATATTAAAATACATTAAAATAATATTTTTTTAAAAAACAATCCAAAATATATAAAAAAATAATTTTTAATTAAAATTTTTTAATTTTTTTAAAAATACGGATAGACTCACATTTCTTAGTCTCATGAATGAATGAAATTACTTATCCTAATTGATCTCTACATTTAAGAAGATCAATGAAATTAGAGACTTGGAAACTGCTTGGCTATCTAATCACAAAGTCAATCGTGCTGAAGATTAATCAACATTTTAACCACTTCCTTGAAGATTCCTTGAAAAAATCGCTTCATCCTTGTCCACTTATTTCACTTGGGAGCTGTGGAAAAAGCTAGGGAGGCAGAAAAAATCTAAGTCATATTCGTAGAATATTCATTTCTGGCAACTTCTCATAGAATCATTGAAGCCAAGAGTGTATACAGTATACGGCAACGGAAATTGAATATAGGGCTGAATTTTCATGTTTTTTTATCATAAAAATATCTGTTTTTGTGTTTTAAAAAATTTAAAATTAATATTTTTTATATTTTTAAATTATTTTAATACGCTGATATTAAAAATATTTTTTTAAAAATAAAAAAATATATTATTTTAATATATTTTTAAATAAAAAATACTTTAAAAAATAAATACAATCATACTCACAACCACCGTTTACAAATCCTGACATGGATGTCCTGTGAATTTAAGCAGCATGCGGGAACTCAACACCACGAGAAGCAAATTCAAGTCACAGCAAAAACCATAATATAGGGCCCCCTGTCCATAAGTTTGGCACTTTTTAGGCCAGTTTGTAACGGGGCTGGCAGTGTATTTTTAAAATATTTAAATTATTTTTTTATTTAAAATTACTTTTTTATTTTTAATTGTTTTGATATATTAATATTAAAAAATAAAAAATATATTATTTAAATTTATTTTAAAACAAAAAAAAACATTTTAAAAAACAAACTAATATCACAATATCAAAAATATTTTTAAAAATATTTGAAAATATGATAGAGTTTATTTGTCAAGATGTTTTTCTTTCATAAATTTATTAAAATAATATTTTAATTTTTAAAAAATTATTTTTAACACTAATATATTTAAACAATATAAAATTAAAAAAAAAAATAAACCTATCTTAAAGCCACTTTGAAATCATAAAAGTCTCATATGCATTTCTAACAAAACTCATCAATGTCTCTTGTCTTGTCTGTCTATCAACACTTACAATGTCATCTGACCTCATAATTTCACTTGAAATAAAAAGAGAAATTGAAATCTATTTATTAGAGAAGGAAAGATAAAAATATAAAATAAAAATATTTTAAATAATTTTATATATTTTAAAATTAAAAATATGGAAAACATGTTTTTTTCTATTTCAAAACAGCATCCAATGACTAGTTGTTGGCTTCATATATATATATATATATATATATATATATAACAAGGAGTTATGCAATACAGCACGACAACCTTCATGCTTAGGATCCCCATGAAAATATACTGTCACTAATGCATAAGGTATCTGTAATTAATAACTTACAAAAAAAAAAAAAAACTATGAGTAACTTTATAAGTTTGACTTGATAGAAAAAAAGCTTGCTTTATTTTTAAATTTTTACATTTTAATTTTAAAGTTAAAAATAAAATTTATTAATTTTCTCTAAATAGACTAAATCGATTTGAAGGGTTTATTTTTAAAATCATTAAAAAAAACTTAAATTAACTAAAAAATATTGTTGTTGTCTTAAATTAACTAAAAAATACCAAAGATTTAGGCAATAAAGCACGACAACTTTCGTGATTAGGATTGATCCCAATGATAAGTGGTTTTCGAATATAATTAAAAAAAGACAATAAAAATATATTATCTGTCTCATGCGTAAGGTATGTATATGTAATTTAAAAATTGTTTTAGAATGCGGTGAAATCGTATTTTAAAAAAAATTAAATTTTTATTAAAATTTAATATGTTTTGTATGTTTTGAATCATTTTGATGTGCTGATGACAAAAATAATTTTTAAAAAATGAAAAAATATCATTAGCATGCATTTCGACACGAAAAGTTATTTCAAAAACAACCACTACCACACTGCCAAAATACTTGTAATATCTTAGGGGCAAAAAAAAACTATGGGTACTTTCCAAGATTGACTTAATAATAAAAAAAAAAATACTTGCTTTATTTTTTAATTTTTAGATTTTAATTTTAACCCTCCCAAATCAAAGGAAGAAAGATAAATTGTAGTATTAAAGGATGAAATAGCAACATCTCTTAAAAAAAGGACCAAAGAAAAAAAAGATAAGAGAATCAAATACTTAAAAGGAAAAAAAAGTCGAATAAAAAACTCTGAGTTCATCATGAGCAGTGTATAAAAATAAAGAACAGATCCTGTGTATGAGCAGACATGGCTACGAAAGTGAAGGAATACCCTCTAAAAAGATAAATCACAGTTTTAATGGATGAAATAGCAACATCTATTAAAAAAAAAGTACTAAAGAAAAAAATTGATAAAAAAAAAACAACGATTACCAAAAACAAATATTAAAAGAAGAGGGGATTTTACGGTACCGCCTCTTGCAAATACTATTTATTTAAATAGTGTTTTCAGTGAATAATTTTTTTTATTTTTTTTCTTTTCTAATTTCTTTTTTATTTTAATTATATTCTTTAATATTTATTTGATTTATTGATAATTAAAATTCATAATTCTTTCTCAATTTATTTATATGAGATTATCAAGTCTAATAATCTAGACCACGTATTTAGAAGATTAACTCGGTTTATTTAAAAAATAATTTTTAATTGATTTTTTTTTTCAATTTCATTCTTTAATATTGAAGATTAAACTAAAAGAGAAGTAGATTTTAATGATTTTTTTTTCTTCCTTTTGTTTCTTTTAATCTATATTTTTTTATTTTATCATTCAATAATAGATTTATTAAAGATTAAAATACATAATCTATTTCAATTTACTTTTATGAGGTTATCCAGCCTTATAACTCGAACCACGAGTTTGATGAGTTAACTTGATTGACTCAAGTTTTTTTTAATTAATTATTTTCTCAATTTCATCCTTTAAACATAATCAAATATACAATGAAATTATATATAAAAAAAAAGTGTGAGGGATCTAAGAATAAATTCAAAAGGATCCATAATTATTTTGAAAATTTTTAATATAAAAAAGTTCATTTTACAAGATATCAAAACAAAATAAAATAAAATAAAAAGAATTGAGCTGATTGGGCCTGAGGTTCAGGCCTAGCCTGGCTCCAGCTTTTTTTCTATTTTTTTTCTTATCTGTAACAGCCCAACCTGTATTTTTTTGGGTCCGACCCAGCCTTTACAGGCTGGCTGGTCCAGCCTGATCTTCGGCACAAGCCAGCAACCCGGCCTAGTATCACTCCTGCTACAAGAACCAATCAATCAGAATTCACTGCTACACTAGCGAGTGAATTATAATTCACAGCTACTGTAGCATGTGAATCATAATGCAAAGGAAAGCGGGGAATGAGAAAGAACTCGCCTGATGCGGGTAGACGTACGAATTCGAAAACGATGGTGATGGCGTGCTGTGGACAACGCTTCTGTTTTTCTTCTCTATCTGGAGATGAAGACAATGGTGCAATGGCTGGATGATCTCTTTCTTTCTGTTTTTCTATTTGTTTCTTCTTGTTCCGCTCTGGTTCCTCTACCCGTTTTTCCCTCTCCTGTTCTTCCTCTGTTCGTTTCAGTCTGCATACTCTCTGTTTTTTTTTTTTGGGTTTATGCCTTTGTTCGTTTTTCTTCTTCGTCTGTTCGTTCTGTGTTTTTCTCGTTTTCGTTCACATGTTTTTTCTTCGTTCCCCTGGTTATTCCTTTTCTCCCCTGCGTGTTCCTCTCTGCGTTTGCTCGTCTTCTGCCCTCTGGTTTTCCCGTCTGTGTTCTCTGTTTGTTTTTCTCCCTCGCGTCCCCGTGTTTTTTCTTCCTTTGGTTTCCTCTGTTTTTTTCGCCCGGTTCTCGACTGCGAGGGAAGGCTAGGATTCTGTTACAGGAGTTCTGAGAAAAAGCTTAAAAGTCCCTCTGGTTTCTTTGGTCTCTTTCCTTCCCTGTGCTTCCACCCCTACTGCGTGGCCTTTCTCTGGCTTTTATAAGCCAGAGAATGCCATGCGGTCACCCAGACAAAGAAGCGAACTTGCAGGACCATTACAGTGGTAACGGAGATGCATCGTGGGCGTCGGGCAGCTGGCAGAGACACGGCGCACGAATGAAAAAGGCGATGAACAGTTTTCTCTGAAAAGGCGCCGTTTTGGGATGGGAATGGCCATTTGCAGTTTGGTTACTGTAGTTTTGATCTTTTGTAATCAAGCCCCTGGATAAGTTGTAACGGGACCCCTTCATTTCAGCGTCATTCACAAAATGGTCCTCTGACTTTAATTCCTTGCAATGTTAACCCCAATCGGCCATAAACGTTGGTATTTCTTCAATTAAACCCCTGATTTCATTAATTAAACTAATTTCAAGTTTAATTAAGTCTCTAAACTTAATTGATTCTTCAATTAAGCTCTTGATTTGATTAATTAAATTAATACAAAGTTTAATTAAGTCTCCAAACTTTCAATTTATAGTGTCTTGACCCAAATTTCAATTTATTCTTCATTTATTTTTTTTATTTCATTCATTTTTCATTTTTTTATCATCATTTATTTTTTTATATAAAAATAAAGATAAAATAAAAATAATAAAAAATTAAGTTATGACAATGAGGATAAAAAATAAACCTACGAAATGGCTAATATCCAAAATATTATTGTCGCATGTGCAAGTAACGTCGCGGCGATGCGCCCACTCTTGTATGGTATATAAAAAATCAGGAAACGGATGAGACAATTATTTCTTGTTTTTTCAATGGAAAAGAGGTAATGAGAGTTGACACCTAGTATTTTGATCGCTAATAACCTTAAATGATCTCAGAAATCGAGCATGGAGACCAGTTACATGAAGGAAATGTATTAACATCCCAAATATATCCTACCTAAAATAAACTACATTGTTTAATTGTCCGATTAAACTAGTTGTCTGATTATTGGATTGTCTAAGGTTGAAAACAAATCTTCTTTAGTAAGAAAATCCTTATCGTATCGGGTAAAAATACAACCGTTGTAATGTCAATAAAAACAAAACTATCTTTTTAATATCGGAACGTCTTAAGTATAAGTTCGTAATCCCAGATATTAAAAGAGAAAAAAATATTTTTTTTGGTATTTTTGAAATATTGACCTAATTCTTATAATTTTAATGAGCTGATTACCAAAGCAAAAAATACATGTTAAAACATGTTTTTTTAGTATTTTTAAATAATTTTAATATATTAATTTTAAAAATAAATAAAAAATTATTTTAATATATATTTTAAAATAAAAAATTATTTTAAAAAATATTTCATATAACAATTCCAAACACATAATTACAGCGACCAGCATTGCAGCATGGAATGAAACGAAGGAGGATGAAAAATAACAAATCAATGTGTAATCTCAAACGCGCATATCTACTCGGCCCTACCAAGGGGTCGATAAAGCAGAGCAGGACATCTCATAAAGGCGCAATACATCTTGATCCTGTTTCCTTAAAAAATCCCCTTTAGTAAATTCGATTATAATTGATATAAGTTAAATCAATTCTCCATTGCCCAGTAAATATATTTGCCTTTTTATTATTGTCATGATTTGGAGGGTTGATAGGAGCAGGATGCCATACAGGGAGAGAGAGGCTGCAACAGGAAAGAGGCCGGCTGCTCCTTGGGATCATATACAACAGATATAGTCGTCCGATCATCGATCTCTCCAAGGTCAGCCCTGGCTTACTAGTTTATATATATATATATATATATATATATATATATAGAGAGAGAGAGAGAGAGAGAGAGAGGTCAGCTCGATTTTGATCATGTAAAATGCTGATGCTGGTAACTCGGTTCATTCTACTCTGTTACTTACACATTCTAATTAAAAACCAGACCGAATCTAGTTCTGTTCTTTATTAAAAAGCTTAGCTACAGTACCCGGACCTTAATTTACAGGGAAAAAGGTCCGGGTAGAAAGCATTATGTGTGTGTGTGTGTGGGAGACAAAATTTCACAACTCGTTAAAGTTTGTTTCTTGCTCTGGCTTTCTTGCCTGTATGAAACGGCATATAATAATTATCTTCTTCTTTCTTATGCTAGCACTATATATGGTATCGATGAAGACAATTGATTGAAACTTTTATGTACATGAGTTAGGACTTGTTGAGAGGACAAAAAAACTACATTGAACTGGACAAATAACCATCGATCCTTCTAAAATATGTTTTTTTGTATTCTAGTTTTGGCAAGTTTTGATCCAGACTTTCATGCTTTACCTTTCTTTTTTGTATTTCAGACTATAATTTTTTTCTTAATGAAGAAGAAAGGACGACGGGATTTAAAAGTTTAGAAATTATGCTATGCAATATGCATACAAATAAATTATATTAAATTCTTAGATGCATTATTATGTTTAGTGATGAGCAGTGAAGTACAGGTCTCGAGAATATTCAATTGGACAAGAATGAAAAGGAGTAATTATCACATTTTATACAAAAAAAATTATACGATTTTCTTATAGCATCGATCTTAAGATTTACATGTTGGCATAAAGTGCCTTGATATTGTGAAATAATAAAGAAATTGCTATATAATTTTTGTTAAAATATATCTCAAAAATGCCTTATTCTGAAAAAAAATAACACTCAAAATTGAACTATACACCTGCCATTCATTCTTGGTTTTGTTTTATTACCGATCCAGAATGGGAAAGGGTAAATTTACTGCAAGTGATTCAATCATGAAAAATGATGTTGAAAAGGCAAGTGCATCGAATATTGAAGAGGACAAGGCAAGTGCTTCAGACATTGATGAGGATACTAACAAGGCAAGCGCTTCAGACATTGATGAGGATACTAACAAGGCAAGCGCTTCAAATATCATAATGGCTTGGGACTTGGACGAAGGATATTATGAGATTGACAACAAAGAATGGGAACTTCGAAATATTTGGCTAGATCTGGAAGGATTAAAGGAGTTGCCCCCTCAAAAGGACCGGGCTGATGAATGCTGTATCTACAGGGTTCCCAACTCACTTCGAGACAGAAATCCGGAAGCCTACACTCCACAGCTGATTTCAATAGGTCCTTTTCACCACAATGATGAAAGAATAGAGACCATGGAAACGCTGAAAAGAAGATATCAAGGAGAGTTCCTTAAAAGGAATGACATGGATGAGAGGATTTTCTAAGAAGAATTCAGAAAAAAGAAGAGAGTATCCGACTCTGTTATTCAGGGAGCTTCAGAATCCACACAGAACGTTTTGTAAAGATGATCGTGCTGGATGCTGTCTTCATCATTGAGTTTTTGAAGGATTCATATGATGATGACTTTCCTCAAAATCTTGATACCAGGATGATATCTTGCATAGGAGAAGACTTGATGCTACTTGAAAACCAACTACCTTTCTCCGTTATCGACTGTATATATAGCGAGTTTTATCACCCTCGCCAAGATGACATTTCTTTTCTTGATCTTGCCACCCGTCATTTTGGAAAGTACCACCTTGCACAAAGGCCAGAATCCAAACCACCGACAGAAGTATGGCATTTCACTGATTTACTAATGAATTTTATGTTGAAAGGGGCCCTCGAGCGAGAAAATCGCTCTAAGCCTATCAAGCTGAAATATAGCGCCGTCACGCTTCGCAAAGCAGGAGTGAAGTTTCAGGCCACCGAAGACAAGTGTTTGTTCAACGTGCATTTTGAGAACGGAGTGTTGAAAATACCACTCTTGGAAGTTGATGATTCCTTGGAACGTTTTGTACGAAATGTCATGGCCTGGGAGCAGTGCTACAAACCGGGTGAAGCTTACATCAGCAACTACTTTAAGTTTATGGACTATCTTATTGACAGGTCAGAAGACGTGGCTTTGCTAGCTGAAGAGGAAATTATTAAGAACTGGCTAGGTGACGACGCCGCAGTTTCAAAGTTGATGAACAATCTAAGCCAACGTTGTGAAAAAACTTCTTATTATAGTGATATCTGTCAAGCGCTGAATGCCTACTATGAGAACCCCTGGAACCGTAGAAAGGCAACCTTGAAACTCGTATATTTCAGCAATCTTTGGAGAGGTACGGGAACTGTTGCTGCAGCTTTCCTTCTAATCCTCACTTTGATACAGACTATAACTTCCCTGAAATCGTCATTCTAGGATTAAATCTTGTTTAGTCTTATTAATCCCACACAATAATTGATGGGATTGTTCTTGTTGTATTCCTTAGAAATTGTTGTTTTAATTTTAGTTCAAAGCTTGCGTAGTTCTAAATGTAGCTATTTCTTGTTGTAGTGTCCTGAAACTGATTCTGTATTTGTTCCCTGTGTGCTGTCCTTTCCTCTCAAAGCTCTTCTTCTGATTAAATAAAGCTGAAGAATGCATGATCTCAATTTTCACTTGATCATGGCGACTGCGAAGCCTTAAATCCAAAAACTAGTCGAATTATGCCATGTAAATACCACAAGTCAACATTGGCATTTCCAGATTCAAGAGCTATCGACCTCACAACCAGGATTTCCTGAAGAACTTCCATCAATGTCAATTTCATTGCATCCTGCGGAGGACCTAACCATGAAACCGAACAAGTTTTCTGATGAACAACTAGGTTCGAATCCCTCTTTAGCAACCAAAGAAAAAAAAAAATACTGTTGTTTCTCTTGGTCAATCTTGTTGCTCTCCATGACAAGCATTTTGGTCCGTGATTCCTTGACGCCATGCTCATTCATCAACCACAGCTCAAAACTGTCGTCGTCGTCAAGACCACAAGAATAGATGGAGTTTTCATATACTCCAATTTCTATATATATCCCAGCAATAGTTATCCAGAGAGTGAGAATGATCTAAATTTCTCGTTTCCAAGATCAAATGCACATATTACAGTAGTGTAATCAATGTTAATGGTTTCATAACGATCAACTAACATCCATAAATGAACATGGCAAAAGAAGGCCACCAATCTGGGTAGCCATGACAGCCGAGGACTTCTCCAGGTGCCAGTCTCGATTATGAATACCTTGGCAGGAATTCAGAAGAATCTATTGACTCATAAACTCTAATAACCTTATCAATTTATGTGGTTAATTTATACACGATCCATGTGCCTCTATAAATTTATTTGTACCTCTATAATATAAAGTTTCCAAAAATTTCAATGTCACCCTAAACTAATAATAAAACCCCAATCCCTTTTGAGAGCCGAATGCCTCTCATCTCTACCGTAGGCGTCGAATAATAATAATAATAATAAAAAGCCCCCAAAAAAGAAGAAAAAAACATGAATGGAGTTTTAAACAGCCCATATTTTGAATTCTCTCTTTTTAAAAAGGTTTTCAATTTTTTTTTTAGATATTATTACGCATTGAAGATTCAAGATAAAATTTTTTAAAAATATCTATTAAAAAGATCAGATTTTCCTTTTTGTTGGTTACCATGTGTTTAATATTAATGTGTAAAATGCTTTTTAAAAATGTTTTTCAAATTGTATTGAAATAAAATTTTCAGATTTTTTACATCAAAACCATTAAAAATCACTAAAAACCAATATCAATTTAATGTTTTTACAAGCTAAACACACTTTTAAAACGCACCAGAACAAAAACAAAAATAAACAGCCTTTTAATTTTTTTAAATCTATAAGATAACGTTTAGTTACTCTCCTGAGATAAAAGAGACACAAACAGAGGAGATAAGATAAAACAAAATGGAGATAAAATTGTGTTTGATAATGATGTACAAGATAAATTGATCATCTCTGTATTCTGTTTGATTATGGTAGATAAGATAAAATAAAATATGAAAAAAATCTTGTCAAATGTATTATTGTTTTTTTACTTTAGTTTATATTGAGTGTTGAAATTAATAATATTATAATAATAATAGTTATAAAATAAGAATTGACTTGATAAAATGACCCGAGGCTTGGACTGGTCCGAGTTTAAGAAAAAATAAAGGAATGATGAACTTGGTTGATTAAAAACCCAAGTCAAAAATCTATTGACTTTTTTGGAAAAAAATTAGCCAAAACAAGGTTGCTTTGATATTTTTTTAAAAAATTAGGTCAGTCGATTTGACCTTTGACTCTCCCGACCTGTAACCTCAACCTTGTCTCGGATTGACTCCCGAGCCGGGTTTAAAATTATGATAATAATTATTTTTATCTATACGTTGACTTGAGTAAATCCGTATTGACTCTCCTAGCCCGTGACCTAGGCTTTATCTTTGTTGATCCCAAGTCAGGTTTTAAAACTATAATAATAATAATTATTATTATTATTATTCTTACATTGATCTAGGTCAATGTAGTGCTGACCTTCCCGATTCGTGATCTATACTTTACCTCTGTTAACTCTTGAATTAGTTCTTAAAATTATGATAATACTCATTTTTATTTTTATATTGACTAGAATCAACCTAAACTTTGCCCCAAATCAAAACTCGAATTAAATTTTAAAATTATGATAATAAATATTTTTATTCTTACATATTTTATTTAAACAATTTTAAAATAAAGAGTTTTTTACCATAATATTTTAAAAATAAAAAATATTATTTTTAAGGATTTATCTATACCTTCTAATTTAAAAATATATAAATTCACTTAAAAATTATCTTAAAATAAAATTTTTTATACCCTGATATCTTTAACCAAGCATATTTATATGTCTACTTTTTGTCCCTGCAAAGTAATCAAACGTTACCAAAGATTATCATTGGAAAAGCATGAACATTGTTAAATATGGAAGAGGAAAACATCACATGCATCACACGTGACAAAATAAACAAAGAAAACAAGCCATGGCCAGAACAGAGTATTGGCAAGTAGGAACACCGAAAATGGAGAAACAGAGAGAGAGGATAGAGGAGCTGCTAAAATTCACTCTTGAATCCCACATTAAGCAAAACCTAGAATTCAATCTAGGACTCTCCAAAGACTTCTGCATTAACCTCCTCGAAGAAGACCCAAATGACATGTTATGTCACTCCACACCAACACCAACACCAACACCAACACCAACACCAACACCAACAGGTAATAAAAACCATATAAGAAATTATTTTTCAAGTTAAAGATTTGATTTTTATGCTAAAATTCTCAAATGGTCTGCAGATTCTTTTGATGGGGTTGCTCTATATCCGTTGTATAAACGTTTAGCTTCAGCTTTGTATCGGTCTGTAAAGTCTGGTGCTGTATGTAGAACTTATGAGAAGATGGTGTTTGGTGATAAAGATAGCAACTTGAAGCAGAAACAAGAGAATTGGGATCAGTTAATTAAAGAGAAGGGACTTGAATTGATAAATGTAAGCTTTTGTTGTAGGTTCTTGAGTATCTTTAATTAATATTGATTGGTGATTAAAGGGTTTTTTTTTCTCTTGATCAGGTTTTGGAGGGTATATCTTGTGAAATTCATGTTCAAGAACCTTACTTTTCACTCTTGAAAGGTATTATTTTTGTTTCTTTGATATGGGGTTTTTCCATGTTTTTGGCTTTTAAATTTTTTTTTTTTTGGATTGTCTGTTGTTTATGTGGTTCAAGACATGTTCTTTAGTAATCTGGGGTTGTGTGTATAGATGGGAGGAAAACAATCGAAGGAAGGTGTGCTACTGGTGATTACATAAGGTAGATGATTTGCCATATGGTTTAAGTACACCATCATGAATATTTGCAAGTTAATGATCGTGCAATCTTTAAAGAACTCTGTGCTAGAAAGTGGGTGAATGTCTGTTGTAGTAGCTTATATTTGGCTTGTTTTGCTGCTGTTAGAATTGAGCCGGGTGATTTGATTCTCGTTAACAAAATTGTGGTACTTAAAGTGGAGGTGAGACCACATTTATAAGTTGAATTCATTCATTCATTTATATTTCCAGTCTGGCCTATAAAACAATTTTATCTATTTCCAGGATGTTCGCAGATATGCTTCATTTTCGAAGATGTTGCAAGCTGAGAATCTCGAGAAAGTCCTTCCTGGAGTTAAAACTGTTGAAGAAGGTAAACCTAGTTTTGTGTTGATGTTTAGTCTTTGCTGTCAAAATGATGTTCTTAGTTGAGGCATTGCAATGATGAGTTGCTAGAATTAAGTTGTCATGCCTCTTAAGTACAAGTAATGCTGGAAGTTAATTAAACTTCAAGACTTTATTTAACTTGTTAGGGGTAGGGTTTCTTTTATTTGTGCATAACAGTTAATTGGGTTGTAAACTTCAAAAATGTTCTGGTTTGCATTTCTGGAAGAATCTTTACAATACACTCCTTGCTCCAAGTAATCTTTTAAATTCTTTGCATTGTTTGGAATGAGAGATGTATTGAAAAAACTGTTACTTGCGATTGCTTTCTTGAATTTATAAGGTCTGAATTGTATAACAGTTATGATTTGATGGCAAGCCAGGTGTCAAGATTTATAGGAAGTTTTATACAGAAGAAAAGGAAATGTCTAATGGTGTCCTCGCAATCTGTGTTTCAAAACTGGCTGCCCAGCCATACCTTTCTTTGGCTAGCATACTGTTTGTGAGTTTTTCCTGAACTCTTGTGGTTCCTATGTTTTATTGCGTGAGACTTGAGCCTGATTTTTATATTGCAGACCATCAGGATATGTATGTGACATAATATATATCATGCGCATCATGTTTAGAAATAGTTATAGATGTCCTGTAAAATGACACTGAGAGCTAAAAGTTCTGATTATTTTGGTGTCTCTAATTCAGGGATTCAGTTATGGAGGTGTTCGGAGGCTACTGGGTCTTGCAGATACTGGTGGAACAGTTTCTAATGCCCTACCTCCACCAAGATCGATGCTTCTCTCATCCTTCATTTTCCCCTATAATCCAAATGTAAAATTATGGTTTGTTACGAATTGTTTCATGCTTTATGCTATCTCCAAAGGTGTTCTTTTAGCTCTTTCTGGACCCTTTTATATAAGAAACTGGATTGCATTGAATTGTCAGTTCAAAATTTGGATTCAATAAAAATCTTAGTAGAGAAACCTCATAACTTAAGCCACATATCCATTAAAATGCAAACAACAACTATTCTAGGAAGAGTAGAAAGGTCTACCTTGTTTTTTTCTTAATATTTTTAGATGTTAATCTATTTATCATCTTCCACGTGAATCTATTTATCTTCCAATTTAGCATCCGTGAGAGAATTATACAGTATAAAGGGTACAATCTCTTGGTTGATGGACTTAGTATTCATGTTGCCTTGAGACATCTCAAGCAGTGGCAGCCCAGTACTTATTCATTTTTTTTTCATTCTCTATGGACACATTTCCTACTTTTTTCTCCTTTTAGTCAAAGTGTCAAGGAAGCACGCTGTCTTCCAAGTTCATTATGCTTAAACAAGTTCATGTGTGCCAATTTTAGAATTTTCTCGAGCTTGATTTTGTAAATATTTTGTGCTATGAGATTCTGAATTTTTTCTTGATTGGCTTGAGATCAAAGGCAGTGCCTTGACTCATGGAGCAAGGGCCTTGGCAAAGCATGCTGAAAGGAGCAGAGACAGATATTGGGGTATTCTTGGTGGAAGTGGTGAGTACCTTTTAGGATTTCAGTCCTTGAACCAGAATTCTCATGTTATTGTTGTGTACAGAAGTCATTTGTGCGTTAATCTTTTGCATGTTGTTCTTTTCCGTTGCATTTTAGGATTAACATGTTTTTTCTTACATCAGTGAGGTGTTCTCCTCCCTTCTTCTTTTGAGCCACTCAACAGTTACCACTAGCCACTTGCTCTCACAAGATTGTTATTCACTTCTAGAACTGTCAGCGCCACAAACATCACCTGCTAGCACTTTACAATCAGGACAACATTTTTTAAATCTAAAACTTGACCTACAGAACTCACAGTCATCTATGGAAAATTCCATGGAGAGTCTCCTGACTATTTTAACTCTGACCAAACCCCTCTCTCCTATAATCCTACCTCTGGTTAGGATCAATCAATGAAAACCTTAGCTAGCAGCATGATTCCCTTCCCCAAATTCTGCCACAGATGCTTCTTAACAGGAGCAACAGTCATCAATAATATCATTATTAATTGTCATCACTTATAATTATAAGAAAATAGATATGTTTTACGAGTTACATGGTTGTGCAGGGATATGGTCCTTTGTTTGTTAAGGAATTGAGTGTCACATGAGCAGAAAAGGTTTTTCTTTTATTGGCCTTACTATCATATGCCTGGTTACTAACTGATATTGTAGATTCTACAAAAAATAGGCTTGCAATGAATGTCATCAGTCGCATAATAGCTTCTTGTTGCTGGTCAAACATTCATGTTGTTCCACAACATGGGGCTGTTTTTGAGATAAGGGTGGCTGATGGTTATGGAGCACGTTGGTCTAAGGATGGAACTAAGGTATATATATGCTATTGTAGTGTTCCTTGTAACTTCGTGTCTACATGCATGAATGGATAACAGGCTAGAAAACAAAACAAAGACGTGTTCAGGTGAATCAGGATTGGCTCAGGCTTAAAATATGCAAAATTTTCAAGCAAAACACGAAAGTTATGCTAATTGAGGCCTTCTTTTCTTGTGGATAAAAGAACATGTTGATATAGAGAGAAGAAATTACAAGAAAAACCTGGAGAAGACATCCAAAAAAGTAGAAAATGAGGGCACCGAAGGCAATGTATAAGAGCACTGAAATCACATTTAGACCCTACTCTATGCTATGTTGTTCTCTGCATAACAGCTTGGTACCCTGTTGTGTGCCTCTAAACTGAGTGCGTGTAATGATGGATTCCTAATGAAATTGACCGATCAGCAAAACCAATCGAATTATCAGAGTAGCTTATTGTGAGATTTGTGTGGTTTTTACAAGTCGTATCTCAGTACTTGTCTTGGAAATACCTTCAACTGCAACATCCTAGCCAAAGAGCTGGTAGCTCAAGTGGCACCATGACCCCCCTCCCGCCCCCTAGAGATCTCAGGTTTGAACCTCTTCTTTGTAACCAAAAAGAAAAAAGAATAAAACACTATAGCATGCTAGATTTATCAGTTAGGACAATGCTTAGCACTCACCTGCAACTCTTCATAGAATTGTTTCTCCAAGGAACTATCTGGCAAAAAATCTGGTTTTGTTTGCATCAAGGGATTCAAGAGTGTGGATTTTATCAAGTTATTTTTATTGTTCTCAAACTGACTACTCGACAGTGCCTACATATCATTTCAAAAGCATTTCCATCTGATTATGGTAATCCTTTGAGCTAAAAATTAAAAAAAAGACATTCATAGAAATAAGTTGCTTTGACTCTGTCCATTCACTGACAAGCAGTAAGGCTGGCAGTTCCAATCTCTAGATATGATGGCACAGCCATCCATTCCCATCTCTCTCTCAACCTTTTTACTAGCTGTGCTAGTGGTTGCTTTAGGAAAGCATGCATATAACTGTTTCTTTTAGTGCTAAAACCTGTTCTTGGATTGTAAGTATTGTCCTCAGAAATTTTTTGTTTTAACAATGTGAATTCAATTGGCTTTTTGCTTACCTGCTGACTCTGACCCTGTTATCACTGCCCAAGATATATCTCACTCATTGTTTTTGTGTCATTTCAGTTCATAGGATTTCTTGAACCATACATCGAAGATGGTCACTCAAGAGGATGGAAGCATTAGTTTGCTTGAGGAGGCATATCTACTAGCGTCCTTGGACGAACTTTCTCAAAGTATTGGTGCACCCTACCCCTACCCCTACCCCTACCCTCTCTTTCCTTTTATGTCATTTCAGTTAATAGGATTTCTTGAACCACAAATGGATGGTGGTAACTTAAAAGGAATGAAACCATAATTTGTGTGGGGACATTCCTATTGGTGTCTTTGATCTATAAAAATGCCATCATGATGGTCCATCTTATGATACTGACTGGGACTTTAATAATTGAGGTCATTTATTTTTATTGACGTTCAATCTCTGCTTCTTAATTGAAAACTTGAATCCACAGTATTCTTGAGCTTGGCTGGTAAGGGGCAATAATCGTGGTGGAACTAGCATTGGTTGGGTGGTGTCCATGCAGATATCTTGATCATGTCTTATGGGAAGTATATTGGAGGTTTACAGTCATTCCTTAAATAAGTGGTTATCTCTTGCTAGCATGTCCTGCCTCATACACACCCATTCTTTGCTTATGTGACAAAAGTACTAACATTATGGTTGAGAAGCAGCCTACAGAAAATATACAGTATGTGTGGCATGTATCAATACAGGTTGTTCAGGCAACTTGAAATAATATTGAAAATGTTGATTGGTGATGACGATAAGAGTAAATATTGCATTTCTTGGCTGCCATCATGATAGATTTCATGTGGTTTTCCTTGCGACAAGATCTGCATCACTATAAATAACAAGGCAGTAACAGAGCAAGGGCTGGGCATGTCGGCAAGTGCTTGTGCATATTACAACTGTTAAATGAACCATCATCCTCAGCCCCGCCATTCATTAACATTTAGTGTGTGTAATTATCTTGTGGACAATTGATGTTAACATTTTTAAGGATTCTCAAAAGCATGCAACATACACTGGCTAAAGACAATCTTTGTTTCCCCTCACCTTGTTACTTCTCTATTATTATCTGAATGGTCATGCAGTTTGGCTTTATTGCATTATGTACCTCTTGATTTATAAAGTTCTATTGCCAATCTATTTGCCCCATGTGTCTCCTCTTCTAGCACATGTCACTCAATTTCTCTTATACACGGTTAGTGTTGTAGTTTCACCTATTTCCTTTTGCAGGAGGTTGATGTCGTTAAATCTCATCGTGTTTATGATCGGTGTTGGCCCCCTTGTCTAAAACTAAAGGCTCATAGATTTCTGAAAGTTACAGAATGATGAGAGTTGTATGGAAAAGATTTCTAACACAAATACAAGGGCTTTCATTGATCTGACACTGATGTTATCTGTTTTGCCAGAGGCATCTTTTATGGTGTTTCCGGTAGTATATTGGGAGTCTCTCCCGTATCATTGTTGATATTGAAGCAAATTACTGTTTACTTTACCAATCTGTAAACTAAA
>Ga0325414_1000311_pt1 | contig 36874 bp, 37 predicted proteins | sample PopdelMetagenome_8_FD_206183 | JGI IMG/M metagenome (GOLD analysis project Ga0325414, IMG submission 206183) | Populus deltoides microbial communities from Bellville, Georgia, United States - Leaf-PdKOR-R3 | ecosystem: Host-associated > Plants > Phyllosphere > Phylloplane/Leaf | place: USA... | reverse complement strand
AATGTTGTAAAGCTTACCATGACAATTTGCTCTTTCCCGGGTTACCATTGATGTTTGTTTGCGATGTTTCAGTGCCAACAATTATAATTGCCCATGAGTTTTCCTTGTTCAGTTTTCTAAAACATATGCATGGAGTAGAAATGATAAATTTAAAATTTTTCAGAATTGTTTAAGTTTTATATAAAAATTATTTAAAATACGGCTACGTTATTAATTACAAATTATAAATCATCTAAATATTCAGTCTCTAACAGTAATTTATACAAATCACCAGTAAAAAGTCTGTTATATCTTTTTAGGAAAGAGAGATAGCATACCTTTTAGTGCTAGATTTTTTTATTTGTGTTTAGATGTTTCTGTACCGTTGTACTATCATCTAATGTATATAAAAAAATGACATAACATTCTATTTATAGAAAAACCTAAAAACTTTATAAATAGTAAAATATCAATTTACTCCTTAAATAATATCACATATATTATTTTAAGATAATTTTAGAAATTTATTCAATCAAATCTCTACTTAATTTTTTATAGGTCTATAATTGTAATCTCATGTATTAATTACATTCTAGTCTTCAATTTCTAAAATTTATTTACAATCAACTCATACTTGATTAATCATCCTTTTTTAATTTTTGACCAATAGTTGTGTAAACTATTAAGTTCCTTAATAAGATGACGCAAATATAAACCATAATTCTAAATAAAATAAGATTACATAAATTAAACAATTTAATTTATTATCAATTCAACAATTGATTGATTTATATTTAAAGATCAAGTACAATGTGTAACAACCTGTTATGATTCCCCAAATATTAAAAAAGTCAATTTGAAACCATTTAGAGTAAGAACATATTCTAACTGAGATTTTCTATCATCAACATCTGATTGAATACTAGTATATGAATAACTATGAACTTCCAGTTCATGTCCCCGATAGATCAAAAAAACATTATTAGTTTTTTTAAAGAACTTAAAAATACTTTTAACTATCTTCTAATGACTTTTACTTGGATTAGATTGATATCTACTCATTATGCTTAAAGCATAAGATACATTTGATCTTGTACATTATCGCACATGGGCGAGAGGCATCAGGGGGGGTTTGAAGGAGTCGCCACCTAGTTGTTCGGTTTAGGGTCGCTAGGAAACCTATGTATACTGGTTTTATTAGAGATTCAAAGGGTAAGAGACCGATTGTGGCTAGAGAAGGTACTAGCACTCATAGCGCACCCTACTTGATGTAAGCTGCTATGTGTTGTTTAATGTGGTTTAGATGTTTTGATGATTTTCTGATTGATGGTCTATTTGTGTGACACGACCAAAAGATTGATATCTTCTCCCAAGTGCAGGAGTGTCGAAGTAATAAATAACCCGGCAAGACCGGGGTCGAACCACAGGGAGGTTAATTGTATAAATTATAAGCAACAATAATACAACAACAACAACAACAACAACAATACTAGTAGTAGTAGTAGTAATACTAATAATAATAATAGTAATAGTAATAGTAGTAGTAATAATAATAATAATAATACCAATAATACTATTAATAATGATAATAATAAAGATTAAGAAGAAGAAAAAGTTGATGAGAACTTTGAGATGAAAGATTAACGTAAGGATTAAACAATGATAACAACAAATGTCAAGGTTAGAGGATCCATTAATGGTATTTCAAACAAGTATAGTATAAACTCTTATTATTCAATTGGAAACCACACACAAAGGAGGTTCCAATCAGATTATAAATTGTTAACATGATTACATTAGTTATCTTATTCGAATAATGCTAATACTTGTAAATGTTGTCAGGCATTCATGATTATAACTTATGTTAACAACAAATCAATTTCCTTTCATAGCTCAGGTGTCGGTTATACCATACAGTATGGGCTATGAAAGTGCCAAGTGTTATACAACATAAATCTAGATTAACCATTTAACAAGCAAAGTATTAAAAGTGAACAAGATAACAAATATAAAGTATGTTAGTATCCAACATTAAGGTCCATATTAAGTTTATATTATACTTATTTTACACCATTAGTGTACCCTTTTCACCTTGACATAATTAACTTAGGTACACATAATGAAAGAAAGAAACATAAATAAACAAGATAAGAACATAAATGAGAAAGAAGTTAACTAAGTAAAGAAAAGGAAATGAAAGGCATAAACAAGAGATTAATATAAACAAAACTTAAGTATTACAAAAGAGAGAGCAAGAGCATGATCTTGATCTGAACACCAAGATGCCTAAATACATGGCAAATGCCTCCTTTTATAGGCCAAAATTCAGAACTATTGATTTGTTGACTAATTGATGAATGGGTGGCCTCATCTTGACTTGGTGACAATTCTTATTTTCTTGTCTACCAAAAACGTCATTGATAACGTCATAATTTGAACAGACTTAAATCATGAAAGTTCTAGGAAATTATCTCATCTTTCCAGGGTAAAATTTGAGATCTTTGGACTTCTAGAACTCGAGATATGGGCTGAACCCTGAACAATGTCTGGGCTGCAGGACAGATTCGGACTTCTTCGTTGTTGCTATAATTTGGACTTGAAAACAGCCTTTTTAAATCTTGGACTCCTCATGAAAGTTGTAGGCCTATGTCTTACCTTTCCATCCATATAAAGTAGACCTAAATCCGAGATCTACAGCTCCAGATATTACCTGATTACCAAACAATGTTCCAGTTTGGACTGCACCAACATCTCTTTTCTAAGTTTGGCCATCTCTTTGTCCTTTCAATTTCAGTACTTCAACTCATCAATCAATTCTTTCATTTATATAGGCCTGCATTTAAGATGAACATTTACCATAAATTAAAGGTATCTTATATTTTTAGATATGTTATTATAAAACATGCTTTAGTTAAGGAGTTATTGATACTTCAAGTGCAAAATGATGATATAAAACCTTGATAAAAATGCACATTTAAGTACTAATCATTTTGGTTGTTTGGCTTGTTGTTCTGGCATTGTTGTTCTAGAATTATTGTTTGATTCTGTTTATGGCTTGTTGTTGTTCTTGAGGATAATATGTTGTGGCTTGTTATTTGGTTGTCTTGTTGAGGTGTTATGTCGCTTCTGGGCAGATACTGCATGTGCAGAGCTGCTCTGATGTCTTTGGGTTTTGGTTTTGTAAGGTTGTCTTGCTTTTGATACAGGGAGCTTGTTCCCTTTTTCTAGGGAGTCTATTTCCTATACTTGTATATGCCTGTTTATCTGAATTGCTGGTCCTCCAGCTTTGTTTTCAGGGAGTATGTTCCCTTAGCTATCCAAGGGAGCTAGTTCCCTTTATGCCTGTACCTTTGACTTGCTGGTCTCCAGCTATGTTTTATTTTTGATATATACAATTTCTTACATTTGATAAAAAAAAGCTCGGTCTTGAGAGAGAATCTAAAGAGAGATGCTCTCCTCCTCTATGGAATTGATTTCACTGTTTGTGCTGGCGGGGTCTGAAGTTTGAATTTCTCTTAGCTTCCTTGTCTTCATAGCTCTGATTTCTTCCCTTCTCCTTCTTCCCCTCCTTTGTTTTCAATTTCTCGGTTCCACCTCTTTTTCCTTTTTCCCGCCTGTGCTTCATTTTAAATGGCCAAAAACAAGCAGAAAGTTGCAGCTACTGTAACACGTGGAAAAGCCATCTTACATGATCTTGTTCTCGATGATCATGATGGTTCTATTATTCTGGATTTTCAAGCAACCAAATCCGATGTTTTTTCCTGTTCATCTTCCCCTGCTCTTCCCCCCATGCCCCTACCAACGGCCAATGCTGTGTGTCCTGATGTTCTTACACCTATCCCTGAGGTTGCTTCTGGCTTTAACCTTTTGGAGGATGTTACTATAGAAGATTGCTCAGAAGATGAAGCTTTGGTTGAAGCACTCCTGAAAGAGGACTAGTTGGATTTCTCTTTCTCTGATGATGATTGTGATGGCCCTTTCAAATCACCCCCTACTTCCTCCTCCTGCTGATCTGGTGCCTCCCCCCCTCTCTCTCAAGGAGGTCGTCCACCTACTACAACCGTAGTAGCAGGTACCTCTCTTTCCTCTACTCCAGGCAGTAGTATATGGAGAGATCTTTTCTCCGCTAGTAGATCAACTGCTTCCTGTACAAAGCTCCAAAATTTCTCACTCAATCATCTCACTAAGACCTGTGCCATCTCTTCTGAGGACTTCCACCCTCAGTTTGAAGTCTGGAACTTGTGTGCAGTTGGCTATGTCTCTGGAAAAAGCCCGGGATACAGGGCTCTAAATGGTATTATCTCTTCTGTATAGAAGTGTGAGGCTACGCTCACTATTCATGATATCTGGGTGGCTGATCTACAGATTCAGCCGTGAGGAAGACAAGCTCTCTATTCTTCATGGAGGTCCATACATGGTGTACGAGAGACCCCTCATTCTAAGGCCGATGACCAAATTTTTTTATTTCTCTAGTGAGGAGATGATAAGGGTCCTAGTATGGGTCAAATTCCCAAACCTTCCTCTATGTTGTTTGTCTCCCTCTTGTTTGTCCAAGATAGCTAGTGTTCTTGGCAAGCCTATCCACTGTGTTCAAATGACTTATAATCTCTCTCGCCTGTCATATGCACGTGTGTTGGTTGAATTAAACCTACGTGAGGACCTTCAACACTCTGTAGAGGTGTCTTTGCCATCTGGTCCAATACTTCACCAAAAGGTTGTCTATGAAACTTTGCCAAAGTTCTATAACTATTGTAATGTCCTTGGACATACTCGGCTTCTTTGCCCCAAAGCTGCTGCCAGTAACACAACTGAGGCTAACACTTCGACCGTGCAAGCCGGTAAAGGGAGTGTTTTTAGCCATCAGGGACCCTAGATACACCAACATGAGCTGTCTATTCCCACTTGTACGTAGGAGCAGAGTCAGCCCCTACCAGTTCAGGGTACTCTAGAGGCTTCCTCAGATACAATTATTATGATTACTGAGAAGACTCCTTGTGCTGCTTCTAATGGCTGGATTATGGTGGAGCCTAAACGGAAATCAAATAAACACACTAGAGGAATCATGCTGGTAGTAGAAGGGTCCCCCCTTCTCCTGCACCCTCATGACTCTCTTCCTTTGGCCTACCAGGGGTTAACTAATCCCCTGAAACACCATGCGGTGGTTGGCTGCACGAAGACATACAAAATGGACTTTTATGACTTGTTGGTTTGGGTTTTCTCCTATATAGATTCCCTGTTTGCTTCATCTAGGGCAACTGTCTTGGCTTGGTGCAGTTTGGTTGCCTGTTTCCCTGATGCCGCTTGGCTGACAGTTTGGTTTTGTGAAGTTTTTCTATTTATGCCTGGGTTATGCCTGCTGCTGCTGTTGTTGTAGTCACATGTTGTGGCGGTGATTCTGCTTGCGGTGGTGGTTTGGATGCATGGGGCTGCCTTGCAGTCTATTGTCTTTTGCTGCTAGTCTTATCTTCTATAATATGGTATTCGCCTTCTGGATAGTTTCCTTTGTTGTAGAGTTGTTGGTTTCCGCTTCTGCCTATGGCCTTGTGTATAGCCTTGTTGCTGTTTGTTGCTGCTCTGGTAGTAGCTGCTGGTTTGCCCTTTTGAAGGCTTGTCCTTTGTTATAGAGTTGCTGGTTTCAGCATCTGTTTGTGGGCTTCGTGTTTGGACCCTGTTCCTTTCAGCAACTTCCTGTTCAGGTCATAGTTGGTTGGTGCGACTTTGGGTCTGAATGTTAGCCTCCTCTGGTGCTTGTTCCTACTTGCTTCTGGCTGTTGGCTTTGCTTATAGTTGAAGCTGGATTGCTGCTCCTAGTCGTCTCCTCTTCCTGGGTGCTGCTTTATGCAGTGGTTGGATCACTGATGTCTTTACAGTTTCTGCAGACGTTTGGCTTACTATTGATTGGTTGCTGGCAGTGTCTGTTGCTGGGTTTAATTGTTTTAGCCTGTCCAAGGAAGCATGTTCCTTTGGTCTTTTGTATTTTTCTTTGTTAAGCACGTTGTTTGGTTATTCACTTGTCCTAGGGAGCTTGTTCCCTTGAACAAGCCTTTCTGGGCTTGGTAGCTTTGTATTATTCTGTTAAGCAAGATAGTCTTGCTTTTAGTTAATTCAAGGGAGTCTGTTCCCTTTGCCTGGTTATGTCTGTATATATGTACTGTTGGTCTCCAGCTTGTTTTTGATCTATACAATTCTTACATTTGATAAAAAAAAAAGAGTTCTCAGTCACGCCGGTCTTGAGAGAGAATCTAGAGAGAGACGCTCTCCTCCCATGGAGCTGATTCCCTTGTTTGTGCTGGCGGGTGACACGATCAAAAAGTTGATGTCTTATCCCAAGTGCAAGAGTGTCAAAGTAATAAATAACCCAGCAAGACTGGGGTCGAACCACAGGGAGGTCAACTATATAAATTACGCACACATACACACACACACACACATAAAATAACAAAGAGTTGAGGAGAATTTTATGTGATATTGATGTGAGAATTAAACAATGATAAAACAATTATCAAAGTTAGGGGATCCATTAATAGTATTAGAAATAAGTAAAGTATAAACTCATTATAAATTATTAACATGATCATGTTAATTATCTTATTTTTATAACATCATACTTATAAATATCATCAAACATTCATGTTGCTAACTTATGTTAACAACAAATCAAGTTCCTCGCATAACAACGATGTCGGCCGAAGACTATGAAGGATCAAGCATTTATTGTACCAAGTGTTATTCAACACAAATCTAGATTAATCATTTAACAAGTAAGGTATTAATAATTAGAAAGATAAAAACATAAGACATGTTAATAGCAAAGTTTCTTGCATATAACATTGAAGTCCATGTTGAGTTTATATTATACTTATTCTAACACCACTAGTGAAACCTTTTCACCTTGACATAATAAACTTAGCTAAACATTATGAAGAAGAGAAACATAAATAAACTAGATAAGAACATAGTTATGATGAAAGTTAAGTAAGTATAGGAAAGGAAATGAAAACGCATAAACAAGAGATTGATATAGTATGAAAGAAAACTTGAACATTACAAAGAAAGAAAGCAAGAAAATGATCTTGATTTGAAAACCAAGATGCCTAAATGTATGGCAAATGCCTCCTTATATAGGATAAAATTCAGAACTATTGATTGGTTGACTAACTATTTAGTTGGTGGCCAACCATTGACATGGTGGCTGGTTATTGATATTGTTGGTTGGTTATTGACTTTGTTAGCTGGCCAAAACGTCATTGCTAACATCAAAATTCGAGCACATAGTCTTCTTGAAAGTTATGGGCAATTGTTTCAGCTTTTCAACAAAAAACACTAGAGCTCATTTGGAATTCTAGAACTCGAGATATGGTCTGAACACTGAACAGTGTCTGGGCTGCAGGACAGATTCAGACGTCTCTTTTGATGCTAAGATTTGAACTTAAAACAGAAGATTTGAATCTTGGACTCTTCATGACAGTTTTAGACCTATGTCTTAGCTTTTCATCAAGATAAACCAGACCTAATGTAAACCCCGGGGAAAAATAAAGGTTGCTTAGATTGCAAACTAACTACTTGAGAAATAAAAGTGAAGAAATTCATACATATGGTTAAATAAAAACGAGAATTCAAAAATTTTTGGATATAAGTTTCTGGACGAAATATTTCGAGACATTATAAATCAACCTGAAAATGTTGAGGTTGCATTAAATTAATGGAAATAAACTAAACTAAAAGTTGTGGGGTGAAATTATAAGAAATGAAAAGAGGTATAACTTAATTATAAGAAGAAAAAAAGATGTGGGGGCCTAAATGCAAATAAGAAAAATTATAGAGCATAAATACTCCTATTCTCAACCCAGAAAATGTAGTTTGTGAAAGTTATGTGTAAAGAGAATGGGGAATTAGAACCAGGTTCCTTCATAACAATTGTAGTTTTGGATGTTAGCTAACTAAGAAAATTGGGCTTGCTCAATTTGGAGCAGTAGAACTCTAGTTATGGGTTATCAACCGAGACTGGGTCATGACAGACCCTATAGGGCAGTAAGTATGATTTGTTGATGAGCAATTATGACTGTCTTAGAGGCTGAACTAAGTTCTCCTTCCTCAATAAACTTTGAGCCTTATGTTTTAGCTTTTCAAAGAGACCAATCTTGCTTAAAATGAAGTTCTATAACTTTAGATATAGTTAAAAATCTGAGGAGAGGTCGAACAGTAACAGTTCAATATCTAGACAGTAACAGTTGGACAGTAATAGTTCAATGCCTAGACAGTAACGGTTCAAGACAATAACAGTTCAATATCTAGACAATAACAGTTGGACAATAACAGTTCAATGTCTAGACAGTAACAGTTCAATATCTAGACAGTAACAGTCCAAATGTTTGTTGATGAGCAATTTTGACTATCTTAGAGGCAGAACTGGGTTCTCCTTCCTTCAGAGAACTTGTAGCCTCATGTCATAGCTTTCCAACAAGACCAATCTCGCTTGAAACAGAATTCTATAACTCTAGATATAGTGAAAAATCTGAGGAGAGATCGGACAGTAACGGTTCAAAAACAAGACAGTAATAGTTGGACAGTAACAGTCCAAATGTTTGTTGATAAGCGATTTTTATTGTCTTAGAGGCAGAACTGGGTTCTCCTTCCTTTAGAGAACTTGTAGACTCATGTCTTAGCTTTCCAACGAGACTGATCTCGCTTAAAACGGAGTTCTATAACTCTAGATATAGTTAAAAATCTGAGGAGAGGTCAAACAGTAACAGTTCGAGGTTTAAACAGTAACAATTTAAATATAAAGAAAAGAATGATAACCATGGTTGGACAAAGAATGATGGTTTAAATAGATGAAATGAGAGAACATAAAATATAAAGAAAGGAATAATTGAAAGAAATACTTGTATTGGTTGTTAATGTGGTTAGTATGAAATATAACCTTGAATAAGGATCACTTATGAGATTATGCATGTGATTACCAGGAGGGACCATAGGCGTTATGCAGCGGCAACAACATGGGAGCATGAGTAGAGCTTCTACTACAGGTAGGTGATCAGCACCTATATTTTCTAGTTAAATTCTATGATTTAATGTGTTATTGATGTGAGATATGAACTACCGAATGTTGGATATTAAGAGAAATGAGAAAATTTTGTGTAATGATGCCGATATTTTGGATAGTATTCTGAATGTATATGTACTCAAGGTGAACGGTTGTTGTGTGAATTGCCAAGTGATGAAATTATCGTTGACAAAGGAAATATGAGACGTGTGATTTGGGGCATGAACTAGCATACATTTAGTGTATGTTAGGATCCCGGGTAAGGGGATCGCCATGTTTGGACTAGCATACATTTAGTGTATGTTAGGATCCCGGATAAGGGGATCAATCATGTATTGGCTAGCATACATTTAGTGTATGTTAGGATCCCGGGTAAGGGGATCAAGATGTATTGACTAGCATACATTTAGTGTATGTTAGGATCCCAGGTAAGGGGATCACCTTGCATCGACTCCTATAGGGTGATGATGATAACAGTGAAATTGGTATTGGTAATGTGTTTAGCAGAAATAATCATGGGTGGTCTTATGAGATCTTAAATGGAGGTTGATACTGGAAGAGGAAAAGGTTTTTAGTAGTTGAAGGAGAAAGAGTTTCCAATGAAAACCAAAAGGGAGAAGTGAATAAAATATGAATGCATGTTTGCCTTTTTAAATTGCTGGATATTTGTATTGCTATATTATTGTGATATTCATATTTCAATAATATGTATTTTGTTTTCCCATCGCATGCACGACGGGAGTAGATTCTAGCTTAGGTTCACTTTTTTGTAATTTAGGTTCTAGAGAGTATACCCTTGTATTTGGTAATATTACAACTTTTATATAACTCAATTTGTATAATTGATGTTTAAACTTGAATAGATGAATTTAATTATGTAGTTTGTATAACCATGTTCCATGTATGCATGTTTATAACTTTATCCATCCATAATGATAATTGTTGTACAATGTATATCATAAACATTGTGGTTGATATGAATGATGATGTTTGTGGGATTGAGACCCAGGATGATTGGGTTGAATTGAGTTAGGAGATGCGGTATATTAGAAGTGTAAACAAGTTGTATGTCGATAACTTGGGACCTCCCGGTATAGGGGAGACTCCAACGAAATTTCGGTAGACTTTAATACAAACACCATGAATAGATATAAAAAAAATAAATTTAATCACTTTGTTTATCAGTTAACATGAGATCGTTGCTTTATCCTGGATATGGAGATGTTACATTTTGGTATCAGAGCTCAGGTTGCTATTCCGGGGATAAGAATGAGTATAAGGTTTTGAAATGTGGTTCAGAATGGTGAGAACAAGGCAAGGAGCTAGGACTGATCCATTCCCAGTTCGGGGAAGTGATCAGAGTCTTCATTACGAAAGTGATCCAGATTGGGATCCCTTGACAGACACTTCCTCTCATGTACCTGCAACATCATTATACTCTGAAAGGGGCGAGTCAGTGAGACGTCGAGGTGACTCATTGTCTAGTCAGGTTGGGGTAACAAAGCCCGATGTATCAGACATATGGGGGGAGATAATATACCCCTATCAATGGCACTGGTAGCCGGGTCAAACCCATTTTTGGATCCTACTTCTATGGATTATATAGTGAGAGCTGTAGCAGTTGGAATGGCAGCGGGAGCCTCTATTACAACTCCTAGATCAGGGGAAGTGGTCACCATAGTGTAGTGGGTGAGGTGTATGAGAGGGATGGGTTGTATGACTTACCGTGGTGAAGAGGATGTTGAGGTTGCTGGGCTTTGGCTGGGGAAAAAAAAAGAGAGAGAGTTATAAATCAGATGTAGGTGCTAGAGATTTGACAGTTTTTTTATAGAAGGGTAAAACTATATATTGGAGGATCAGAATTAAGGGTAGATCTTTTGCCGTTAGAGTTATATGATTTTGACTTGAATCTGGGCATGGCTTGGCTAAGTAAACATAAGGCATAAGTGGATTGTTTCACCAAGACGATGACAATCCAAAGAATAGGTGATAAAAGAGTAGTGGTTAAAAGGGAACGAAAAGATATTCCAAATTGTGTAATCTTAGTCTTGGTGGCTAGAAAGTTACCGAGGAAAGGTTGTTTTGTTTGGTTAGCCCATGTAAGAGAGCTGGAAAAGGGTAGTATAGATTTGGCTAGTATTCTCGATGTGAGGGAGTTTCGAGATGTATTCCCAGAAGAGTTGCCTGGATTACATCTCATAGATAAATTGAAGTTTCCACAGAAACTATTCCAGGAATTTCTCCTATAGCCCAGTCTTCTTATAGGAAGGCACCTATGGAATTGGCTGAACTAAAGGTCCAGCTTCAGGAATTGTTAGATAAAGGCTTCATTCGGCCTAGTAACTCGCCCTGGGGAGCTTCGGTATTGTTTGTAAAAAAAAAGGAAGAAGGATAGCACACTTCGTTTGTGCATTGATTATCGTCAATTGAATAAAGTGATGGTGAAGAACAAGTACTCATTCCCACGAATAGATAATTTGTTTGATCAGTTGAAGGGTGATAAGGTGTTCTCTAAGATAGAGTTGAGATCTGGATATCATCAGTTGAGAATCAAGGAACAAGATAAATAAAAGACTGCATTCCGAACCTGTTATGGACATTACAAGTTTTTTTTTGTGATGCCTTTCGGGTTAACCAATGCTCCGCCCATGCTTATGGACTTGATGAATCGGGTGTTTTGGCCTTACCTGGACCAATATGCGGTGGTATTTATTGACGATATCTTGGTGTATTCAAGCTCTTACTTGGAGCATGAACAACATCTAAGGGTTGTGCTACAGACTGTAAGGGAGAATCAATTATATGCAAAGATGGATAAGTGTGAGTTCTGGCTCAAAGAAATAGTATTTTGAGGCCATGTAATATCCGTAGAAGGAATATTTGTGGATCCAAGAAAGGTTGAGGCCGTGTTGAAATGGGAAAGGCCTACCAATATGACAGAAATCTGGAGTTCTTGGGTCTTGCTGGGTATTATAGGAGGTTTATTGAGGGGTTCTCCATCATAACATCACCTTTGACTAAGCTGACCCGCAAGGAAGTCAAGTTTGTTTGGTCGGAAGGTTGTGTAGCGAACTTTCGAGAACTGAAGGAGAGACTCACTTCTGCTCCTGCGCTGGCCCTTCCATCAGTGATAGAAGGGTTTGTGGTATATAATGATGCCTAAAAAAAGGGTCTAGGATGGGTGTTGATGCAACACGGGTGTGTGATTGCTTATGCATCAAGACAACTAAAGTCGCATGAGGTGAATTACCCAATTCATGGCCTAGAACTTGCAGCAGTTATGTTTGCCTTAAGAGTATGGAGACATTATTTGTGTGGGTCACAAGTTTAAATCTTTGCAAACCATAAAAGTTTGAAGTATTTGATGTCACAGATGGAGTTGAATATGTGACAAAGAAGATGGGTAGAGTTAATAAAAGATTATGATTGTGTGATTGACTACCATCCTAGTAAGGCTAATGTAGTAGCCGATGCATTGATTAGGAAGGGAAAAATATTGATGAATGATATGGAGATTAAGGAACAAGGAAGTATAGTGGAATTGAAGAAATTGGGCTTGTGGCTAAGTGTGGGGCCTGAGGGATCATTATTGGCTCGTTAAAGATCCGATTTGTGCTTTGAGACAAGGTCTTGGTGGCTCAACAGGTAGATGAAAAAGTAAAGGATATCAAGGAGAGTGTAAACCAGGGTATAGAGAAAGCATTCCAAATGTTATTTGGAGGGCTAATAGCTATGGCTAGGCGAATTTATTTGCCTGATCATAAGACTTTGAAGGATGAAGTATTGGGAGAAACTCATGAATTCCGACTTGCTACTCATCCTGGAAGTACGAAGATGCATAAAGATTTAAAGGAATACTACTGGTGGCCAAATATAAAGAGGAAAATAGCAGAATTTGTGTCGAACTGTGGGATCTGTTAACAAGTAAGGATAGAACACCAGACCTTCAGGGGATTTACAGTTATTGTCGATTCCATAATGGAAATGGGAGGATATTTCTATGGATTTTGTGACAGGATTACCTAGGGGGAAAAAGGGGAATGATGCCATATGGGTGGTTGTGGATCGACTGATAAAATCTGTTTTGTTTTTGCCTATGAAAATGACTGATTCGGTGGATAAGCTAACAAAATTATGTGTAAATGAAGTAATCAAACTTCATGGAGTGCCAGTGTCGATTATATCGGATCAGGATCCAAAGTTCACGTCGAGATTATGGCCTAGCTTACAACAAGCATTGAGGACAAAGTTGAATCTAAGCACAACATTTCATCCTAGACGGATGGTCAATCTGGAAGGACCATTCAAACTCTTGAGGATCTCCTGGGGTCCTGTGTGCTGGAGTTCGGAGCGAACTGGGAAGATCTCCTGCCATTGGTGGATTTTACTTATAATAATAGCCATCAAGATACTATTGGTATGGCTCAATATGAAGCATTGTATGGGAGGAAATGTCATACCCCAATTTGTTGGGAGGAAGTAGGAAAAAAGAAAGTTTTTTGGGACCTGAAATGGTGCAACTGACAACTGACAAAGTGAGGGTGATCAGAAAGAGGATGAAGGAAGCCTAGGATAGACAAAAAAAAAAGTTATGCAGATAACCAAAGAAGGCCTTTAGAATTCCAATTGGGGGATAAGGTATTTTTTAAGGTGGCCCCTTAGAAAAGCATCATTCGATTTGGATTAAAAGGGAAATTAGCTCCGAGATATATTGATCCTTTCAAGATTAAGGAAAGAATCAGACCAATTGCCTATTGTTTAGAGTTGCCTGCATATTTGGATAAGATTCACAATGTGTTCCATGTGTCATTGCTGCGAAAGGCCAAGATAGACCCCTCACGGGTATTGCCACACGTTCCTATGAAGATTAAAGGGGATCTAACCATAGAAGCTAAGCCTGTCGAGATCTTGGATCGAGATGCGAGGGTGTTGAGGAATAAGAGAGTTTCCCTAGTGAGAGTATTGTGGAGAAACTCTCGAATAGAAGAAGAAACATGGGAAAGAGAATCCGAGATGAAGCAAAAGTTCCCACATTTATTCTTCGACATAGGTACGTAACTTAAATTTCGAGGATGAAATTTCTATTAGGAGGGGAGAATGTAAACCCCGAGGAAAAATAAAGGTTGCTTAGATTGCAAACTAACTACTTGAGAAATAAAAGTGAAGAAATTCATGCATATGGTTAAATAAAAACGAGAATTCAAAAAAATTTGGATATAAGTTTCTAGACGAAATATTTCGAGACATTATAAATCAACCCGAAAATGTTGAGGTTGCATTAAATTAATGGAAATAAACTAAACTAAAAGTTGTGGGGTGAAATTATAAGAAATGAAAAGAGGTATAACTTAATTATAAGAAGAAAAAAAGATGTGGGGGCCTAAATGCAAATAAGAAAAATTATAGAGCATAAATACTCCTATTCTCACCAAAAATCTGGAGCAATCATAAAGAAAGAAAAGAGGGAGTTTTTGTATCCATTCTTGCAAAATCAAGAGAGAAACACCAAAATTTCAAGAACCCATCCAAGATTAAGGGTTTGTAGATGGAATAAACACTTGTGGGCAAGGGATTAACAAGAAAATTGAACAAGAAGAGAAGATGGAGGGCTGGCTGTCATTAGATAAGAAAGGAGGGAGTTGAAAATCTTCAACTGGTTGAAGATCAAAACCTTAATTCGTACCGGGTAAGGTGTTCTAAACATGATCTTATAAGTCATTTCAAATTCGATAATGAATTGATGCCTTGATGTGAGTTATAGATTAGGGTTCTTAGACTTGAATTGGGGAAAAAGTATTTGTTGTTAGAATTAAGTTAATTCATGTGTGGTATGTGATTGGGGATGTGAAACCATGATAATTTACCTAGAAAATATAGTTTGTGAAAGTTATGTGTGAAGGGAAGGGGGAATTAGAACCAGGTTCCTTCATAGCAATTGTAGTTTTGGATGTTAGCTAACTAAGGAAATTGGTCTTTCATAATTTGGAGCTGTAGAACTCTAGTTATGGGTTATCAACCGAGACTAGGTCACGACAAACCCTGTAGGGCAGTAAGTCTGATTTGTTGATGAGCAATTATGATTTTCTTAGAGGCTGAAATGAGTTCTCCTTTCCTGAATAAACTTGGAGCCTCATATCTTAGCTTTCCAAAGAGACCAATCTTGCTTGAAACAGAGTTCTATAACTTTAGATATAGTTAAAAATCTGAGAAGAGGTCGGACAGTAACAATTCAATATCTAGATAGTAATAGTTGGACAGTAATAGTTCAATGCCTAGACAGTAATGGTTTAAGACAGTAACAGTTCAATATCTAGACAATAACAGTTCAAGACAGTAACAATTCAATGTCTAGACAGTAACAATTGGACAGTAACAGTTCAATGTCTAGACAGTAATAATTCAATATCTAGACAGTAACAGTCCAAATGTTTGTTGATGAGCGATTTTAACTATCTTAGAGGGAGAACTGGGTTCTCCTTCCTTTAGAGAACTTATAGCCTCATGTCATATAGCTTTCCAACAAGACCAATCTTGCTTGAAACAGAATTCTATAACTCTAGATATAGTTAAAAATTTAAGGAGAGATCAGACAGTAACGATTCAAAAACAAGACAGTAACAGTCCAAATGTTTGTTGATGAGTAATTTTGATTGTCTTAGAGGAAGAACTGGGTTCTCCTTTCTTCAGGGAACTTGTAGCCTCATAAGCACCTGTAGTGTCCCAATTCTGAGCATTTTCAGCTAACAAGTCCATGTATTCCATTGCTTCATCAGGTCATGATCTTCCCTAAGGTTGTACATTCCTCCACTAGATGTATGAGGTTGAGTTTTACTTGGTGCCTCATAAGTGCCTGTAGTGTTCCAATTTTGAGCATTTTCAGCTAGCAAGTCTAGGTACTCCATTGCTTCATCAGGGTCTTTATCTTCAAAAGTTCCATTGCACATCAATTCCACCATTTGCCTATCTTTAGGTGTTAACCCTTCATAAAAATGTGAAACCAACTCCAAGTTTCAAAACCATGATGAGGACAAGTGTTAAGCAAGTCTTTATACCTATCCCAACACTAATAAAATGTTTCTCCTGGTTTTTGAGTGAATGTGGTGATTTGTCTTTTGAAAGAGTTTGTTCTATGAGAATGGAAAAACTTCTTTAAAAATTGTTGTTGTATTTCATCCAAAGCACAAATGGATCCTGACCTATGATTTTGTAGCCATGTTTTAGCTTTATCTTTTAATGAAAAAGGAAAAAGCTTTAATCTGATGGTGTTCATGCTACAATTTAAGTCATTATAGGTGTTACAAACTTCTTCAAATTCTTTTAAATGCAAATATGGATTTTCTAGATCTAAGCCATGAAAAGTAGGTAAAAGTTGAATAACGTCTAGCCTAAAATTAAAATGAGATGCATCAGGAGGAAAAATGATACATGATCGCGCACTTATTCTTGTTGGATTCATGTAGTCTCTAAGTGTTCTAACACGATTATCCTCATTATTCTTATTATGAATTGATTGGTTATCTTCTTCAGCCATGTTTTCTGAAGAAAATGAGGATTTTCTAGAAAGTCTATCACTTAATGTGCGTGTCCAAAACTCTCATACAAGTGTAGAAGGAAATAAAAGAAAAAAGGAAAAAGAAACAAAAATTAGAAAAAAAAATAAAAGTGAAAATAAAATATAAGAAAATATATAATTTATACAATAACTTACCTCCTCGGCAACGGCGCCAAAAACTTGACATGATCAAAAAGTTGATGTCTTATCCCAGTGTCAAAGTAATAAATAACTCGGCAAGACCGGGGTCGAACCACATGGAGGTCAACTATAAAAATTACAAATAATATATATAATAATAGAGAGTTTAGGAGAATTTTATGTGATATTGATGTGAGAATTAAACAATGATAAAACAATTCTCAAGGTTAGGGGATCCACTAATAGTATTAGAAATAAGTAAAGTATAAACTCATTATAAATTATTAACATGATCATATTAATTATTTTATTTTTGTAACACCATACTTATAAATATCATCAGGCATTCATGTTGCTAACTTATGTTAACAACAAATCAAGTTCCTCGCATAACAACGATGTCGGCCGAAGACTATGAAGGATCAAGCATTTGATGTACCAAGTGTTATACAATACAAATCTAGATTGACCATTTAACAAGTAAGGTATTATGAATTGGTAATATAAAAAGATAAGACATGTTAATGGCAAGTGTTCTTAGATATAAGCATTAAAGTCCATGTTGAGTTTATATTATACTTACTCTAACACCATTAATGAAACCTTTTCACCTTGACATGATAAACTTAGCTAAACATAATGAAGAAGAAGAACATAAATAAACAAGATAAGAACATAGTTAACTAAGTATAGTAAAGGAAATGAAAAACATAAATAAGAAACTACTATAACATGAAATAAAACTTGAACATTACAAAGAGATAAAACAAGAAAATGATCTTGATCTGAAAACCAAGATGCCTAAATGTATGACAAATGCCTTCTTATATGGGCTAAAATTCAAAACTATTGATTGGTTGACTAACTATTTAGTTGGTGGCCAACCATTGACATGGTGGCTGGTTATTGACTTTGTTGGCTGGCCAAAACGTCATTGCTAACATCAGAATTCAAGCACATAATCTTCTTGAAAGTTGTGAGAAATTGTCTCAGCTTTTCAACAAAAAAACCAGAGCTCATTTGGATTTCTAGAACTCGAGATATGGGTTAACCACTGAATAGTGTCTAGGTTGGAGGACAGATTCAGACGTCTCTTTTGATGCTAAGATTTGAACTTGAAAACAGAAGATTTGAATCTTAGACTCTTCATGAAAGTTTTAGGCCTATGTCTTAGCTTTCCATTAAGATAAATCAGACCTAAATCTAAGGTCTACAACTCTAGTTATAACCCAATAACTGAATGGTGTTCTAGTTTGAATTGAACCAACATCTCTTCTCTAAGTTTAGTCCTCTTTTTGTTTATTCACTTTCAATAGTTAATCACATCAATCAATCCTTTGAATTGTGAGATATACCTGCATTCAAAATAAACATTTACCATAAATTAAAGATATATTATATTATCAGACTTGTTATTATAAAACATGCTTTAGTAAGGGAATTTAATAATACTTTAGGTGCAATATGATGATATAAAGCCTTAATGAGAATGCACTTTTAAGTACTAATCAGCGGGTTCTGGAGTTTGAGTTCCCCTTAGCTTACTTGTCTCCCTTGCTTTGATCTCAACCCTTCTCCATCTTCTTCCCCCGCTTCTTTCATTTCCTCGGTTCCCCCTCTTTTCTTTTCTTTTCCGCTTGTGTTTCAATTCAAATGGCCAAAACTAGACGAAAAGTTGTAGCTACAGTAACTCGTGGAAAAGACATCTTGCATGCTCCTGTTCCCGATGATCCAGATCATGATGGCTCCATTGTTCTAGCTCTCCAAGCAACCAAATCTGATGTTATCTCCAGTACATCTTCATCTGTTCTCCCCCCATGTCTCCTTCCAAGGTCAGTGCTGTGTGTCCTGGAGTTCTCCCACCCATCCATGAGCTTGGTTCTAGCTCTAAGCTTTTGGATGATGTTACTGTTGAAGAATGCTCAGAAGATGAAGCCTTGGTTGCAGCGCTCATGGAAGAGGAATAGTTGGATTTTTCTTTCTTTGATGATGACTATGATGGTTCCCCCAAATCAACCCCCCTGCTTCCTTCTCTTGCTGATTTGGTGCCTTCTTTTGCCACCTCAAGTGGTAGTCCACTTACTACAACTGCAGTAGCAGGTAATTCCCTCTCTTCTGCTTCTGACAGTCGTGTATGGCGGGACCTCTTCTCTGCTAGTCGACCATCTGCTCCCTGTACAAAGCTCCAAAATTTCTCACTCAATCATCTCACTAAAACATGCGCCATCTCTCCTGAAGACTTCCAACCTCAGTTTGAAGTCTGGAACTTGTGTGCGGTTGGTTATGTCTCTGGTAAGAGCCCTGGTTATAGGGCCTTGAATGGTATTATCTCCTCTGTATGGAAGTGTGAGGCTTCTCTCACTATACATGATTCTGGGTGGCTGATCTACAGATTCAACCAAGAGGAGGACAAGCTCTCTGTTCTTCGTGGAGGCCCGTACCTAGTGTATGGCAGACCCCTCATTCTGAGGTCGATGACAAAAAAAATTTATTTCTCTAGTGAGGAGATAACATGGGCCCCAGTATGGATTAAATTCCCAAACCTTCCTCTCTGTTGTTGGTCTCTCTTGTGTTTGTCCAAAATAGCTAGTGTTCTTGGCAAACCTATCCAGTGTGATCAAATGACCTCTAATCTCTCTCGCCTGTCATATGCACGTGTGTTGGTTGAAATAGACCTTCGTGAGGACATTGAACACTCTGTAGAGGTGTCTTTGTTGTCTGGTCCAGTACTTCACCAAAAGGTGGTTTATGAAACTCTGCCAAAGTTACTTGGACATACTCGACTTCTTTGCTCCAAAGCTACTTCCATTACCAACAATCTGGGTAGTACTCAAGATGTGCAAGCAGGTAAAGGGGGAATCTTTAGCAGAATGGGACCTCAAATCCATCAACATGAGCAGGTTACTTCCACAGGTTCACAGGAGCAGAGTCAGCCCTTACCAGTTCAGGTTCCCCCAGTGGCTTCATCAGACACTTCTATTGTGGCTACTGAGCATGTTGCCCCTAGTGTTAATCCTGATGGCTGGATTACGGTGGAGTCTAGACGAAAGACAAATAAACATATCAAAAGTACCTCCAAGGGGAAGGAGGTGATTGTAGTCGAAGCTGTGTCTGATGAGAATCCCTATCAAAATCTTGTTCTCTTTGCATGTGTTGGTGTGGTTGCTTCCCCAGTCTGTGCAGACATGGTTGTTGCTTCAAAATGTGCAGGTGTTGTTTTGGAAGTTGCTCCTTCTTGCTTGGAGCCTCCCAATCCAGGGGAAGGTATTCAGGCTCCAAGGCCTTCAAAAGTTACTCCTTTGGGGGACCCTATCACGACTAATGGGAAACATCATATCAAGAGGACTAGTACTGGTAGTAGAAGGGCCTCCCCTTCTCCTGCATCCCCATGATCATTTACAGTTGGAATATCAGGGGTTTAAATAATCCCCTGAAACAGCATGAGGTGGTTGGCCTCATGAAGAAATACATAATGGATATTTATGGTTTGCTTGAAACTAAATTGCTTCCCTCTAGGGTAGCCAACCTACACAAGTTTCGGCTTCGGGATTGGAAATATCTTTCCAATGCAGATGTAGAATCTACTGCTCGTATTGTTGTTTTTTGGAATCCTTCCACAGTCTTTGTTGACCTGCTTGCTTCCTCTACTCAAGCTCTTCATTTCTCTGTTAATAGTTTGATTTCCCAATACAGCTTCCAGGTTACCTTTGTTTATGGGTTCAATACTATATCTGCTTGAAGGTCTTTATGGGGGATTTGAGATGTTGGAACTCTTCATGTCCCTGGATGGTTCTAGGTGATTTCAACTTTGTGCTTCCCCCTGCTGACAAGCACAATGGTGAACTTGTTTCCTCCTATGAAACCTTAGATTTTCGAGAATGCTGCTTAGACCTTGGCCTTCAGGATGTTAACTATACTGGTTGCCACTTTAGTTGGACCAATGGTACTATGTGGAGCAAACTTGATAGGGTTCTGACCAATACTTTATGGTCTTCTCTTCAGCACCTGACTCATGTTCACTTTGATTCTCCTAGAGCTTTTACTGACCACTCTCCTGCCAAAGTTTGTTTGGACTAGCAAGTGCAGGGCATGAGAAACTTCAAATTCTTCAACATGTGGGCTTCGCACGATCAGTTCCTGGAGGTGGTCTCTAATCATTGGTCTTCTGTTGTCTATGACACTCCAATGTATGTTTTCTGTCGCAGGTTAAAGCTTTTGAAACGGCACTTGAAGGAGCTCAATCGTCTCCATTTCAGCCATATCTTTGAGCGTGTTTTGCGTCTTGAAACAGAGCTGGCGGATCATCAATCTATTTTGCAGCATGATAGGGACAACCATCTTTTATTGGAACATGAAAAGCCCCTTCAATCAAAGCTATCAACTTTGAAGTTTGTGAAAAAGCAGTTTTTCAGTCAAAAGATCAAGTGCAACTTCCTTAAGGATAGTGATAGAGGCTCCAAGTTCTTTCATGCACTGATGAATCATAATCACAGAAGGAATTTCATTCCAGCCATTATGACCACTCATGGTCGGCTTAGCTCCGCTTTGGAGGAAGTGGGAGCTGTCTTTGTGCACTATTTCCAGCAGTTGCTTGGCACATCCAAAATCACCATTCCCCTTGATGATGCGGTCATTCACAGTGGGCCCTGTCTCTCCTCTAGCTCTCATGATCTTCTCCTTTCTCCGGTTACTCATGAGGATATTCGGAAGGCAGTCTTCAATATAGGGGATGACAAAGCTCCTAGGCCTGATGGCTACTCCTCCCTCTTCTTCAAGCAAGCCTGGCATGTTGTTGGGGAGGATCTTAGTGCTGCTGTACAAGATTTTTTTTCTTTCTGGAAGGCTCCTTAGGCAGGTTAATCATTCAATCATTGCTTTGGTTCCCAAATCAGCCAATGTTTATTCTTCGTCTGATTTCAAGCCAATTTCTTGTTGCAATGTGATTTATAAGGTGATTGCAAAGATTTTGGTTGGTCGGCTAGCTCATGCTTTAACAGACATTATCAGCCTCATGCAGAACTCCTTCTTGGGTGGCTGACTTATGAGTGATAACATCAATCTTGTTCAGGAGCTTGTCAGGCAATATAGCAGGAAGCGATCTTCTCCTCACAATCTATTGAAGGTGGATTTCAGGAAAGCCTTTGATTCTGTTCAGTGGGACTTCCTGGAAAATCTTCTTCGGCAACTTGGGTTTCCAGATAGATTTGTTTCTCTTTTAATGTAGTGTGTCTGCACTGACTCTTACTTTATTGCTGTGAATGGGGATTCTTTCTAGGAAAAAATGGTGTAAGACAAGGGGACCCCTTATCCTCATATCTCTTTATTTGTTGTATGGAATACTTTTCTAGGATGTTAAAGCTGGCCTCTCAGCAGTTGGGATTTTGATTTCATCCCAAATGTGGGATTCAAGGTATCACCCACCTAGCTTTTGCAGAAGATATCCTCCTTCTCTCACGAGGTGATTCCTCTTCAGTTCGATGCCCCCTCCAACAACTCATCTTTTTTTGTCAGACTTCCGGGCTGGTGATAAATCCGCAAAAATCATCCATCTTCTTTGGGGATGTTAGTGATGCTCACAAGCAATCCATCCTCGCAGAATCTGGCTTCAAGGAAGGGGGCTTTTCCCTTTCACCTACTTAGGGGTTCCTTTGAGCCCCCATCGGCTATTAGCTAGCCAATGTTCACCTCTCATACAGGTTTTGGAGTTGACAGTACAAGGCTGGATTGGCAAGCACCTCACGTATGCTAGGCGTCTTGAGCTTCTTCGATCTGTGCTCTTAGGCAAGGTTCATTTCTGGCTGAATATTTTTCCCATTCTAGAAATAGTAATCAATAATATCATAAGCATCTGCAGGAATTTTTTATGGACAGGAGATGTTAGGAGAAGTAGCTCTGCTTTGGTTGCATGGAAATCTCTCTACTTGCCTAAGGCAGAAGAAAGGCTTGGTCTTTTTTATCTCAGAGCTTGTAATAGAAGCTTCCTGGCCAAGTAACTATGGAATATTCATCTTAAAACGGATTCGGGATGGATTCGTTGGGTGCACCACTTCTATTTGAGCAGTGACCATTTTGACTGCTCAAGCTAACCAACATTCCTCCCCTTTATAGAAGTCCATCATTTATGTTAGGGACATGCATATCATTTCTTTCGGCTAGTAGGTTCAACCAACTCATCGCATAGAGTGGTTTGGGAGCAGTGGTCTCTGCCTAAGTATAGTTTCATACTATGGTTGGTTGTCTTGGGCTAGCTCCGAACTCGTGATAGGTTGAGGTGTATTCCTATCAATCCCACCTGTGTGTTTGTTGCGATGTCGCGGTCGCACAAATTAATTACCCTAGCTTCAAACACAACACACAAGATAGTATAGAGCAAGCAAGGGGTCGATCCCACGAGGAAGATTCAAGTTAGATTTTTATGCTAGATGATATGCAATTTCGAGGGGGGGTTTGGACGTTATCTAGGCTAAAGCAAAAGAAAACAGAAAACTATCGAACAAAATTTAATAAAATCAGAAAATTATTAAGAGAACAAACCTTAGTCGCAAGTAAACATCCACCTATAGAAATCAAAACTGATCATGGAAACAAAACATCAATTTATATTCTGAATATTTATCTCTTCTTAACATTGGTTAGTTAACGGATCCGCCATATAACTAACCATAACCATCAAACAACCACAATGTCCGCACTAGTAATTTAATTCAATGGCAGCCTTAAGAACTAGATAAGTTGATTAATCAAGAAAACATAACTGTCTGCAGTCTATGTTTGATTTGATTGAATGTTCTCCCAAAGATTAATAACATAGATCCACCACATTTATTAAACTCAGTTGCTTCACAAGTTCATATACCACAACTCCGGTTTTGATATCAAACTTAGCAATAGATTGTCTATAATAATAACTTAGAGTCCGCTCTAGCAATTAAAATAAACAATCATAGGAAAAATAAGCACAGGAGAACAAACATATTCATCATATAAAATGAAAAGAAAAGGTAAAATAAATCTCACAGCTCTTGAAATCCGAAGGTTTTCGTGTCCTTGCAACCAAGAAAAAGTGTTTAGGGTTTCTTAGAGGAAGGTGGTGTTTTTCTCTTCTTGGCTGGTTGTCCCCCTTCTCTTCTCTCATTCTTTTTATATCCTAGGAAACCCTAGTCTCTATTTTACAAAATAGTCCTCCCTTAAGTAGACTGTTTACATTTAAGTACTTCAATAACTATTTTCCTAAAAGAAAAAGAAATAGCCTTGCATGAAATCTTCAAGCTTTGACTAGAGGAGCTAAATTGCTGAAATAAAAACTTGGATATCGGTTTAGATGCTTCGGAACGTAATTTGGACTCGTTTCTTCATGAAACCTGTTTGGTGGTAGAATTCAGTTGTCATCTTTAAAACATCATATCTCCCTCATAAGACATCTTTTTGGCTGAAATTTGGAGCGTTTATAGGATTTTGAGTCAAGAATCCAAAAAAATTTAATTTGCATCAATATGACTTCTGTAGCTCCAGATATTCAAGTCGGAATTGCTGAAGGTCAACATTGGCAGATTGCAAGATTTGACTTTGAAAGTTGTGATTTCCATGCTTTTCCTTATTTTATTTTCTTGCCTTAGATTTCCAGAAAGGTATGGATGTTAGCTTTTTAATGCCATTGGAATCACTTCATTTTGACCTCTAGAGCTCACGCTTTGCACAAAACATCGACTGAAGGTCAAATCTTCCAATTATCTCCAATTTACTCGTTTTTGCATCTTTCATCCAAAAGTGCCTTCAAAACATAAAACAAAGAATATCAAGGCATTTTATATATAAAAACATAGGCAACACTAGTTAAATGTGGGTGAAACTATCGAATAATATGGTTGCATCAAATACCCCCACACTTAGCTCTTGCTCGTCCTCGAGAAAGGATAGGTAAAATCAAATTGAAGTTAAATTAAATCAAATCACTATGACTAATCTCCCATCAATATCCAAGAATATATGCATTATAAACAAGAACACAATTAAGAAGGATAAAGAGTATAAATTTTCATGAATTTATTTACATGCAAACTTCAAAACTCAATTAATCGTCGGGATTTAAATGAAATCTATGCCATGCCAAAGTGATATGTCCTCTAATTGATATACACTCCAACACTCACGTGTTTAAGGCTTATGTGTTTAAATCTCTCAAATTCAATGAATGAATATGTTCTACCATAAACTTGCTCTTCAATCTCATCTCCATTACTAACATATTACAAACAATGCATGAATCAAAAGGTCTTATTTTCTGGTTGTAATAGGGCTAAGGTTAAGGTAAGGTAAAAGAGAGTAAAAGAAAAGGTTCAAACCAAAGAAAGTAGAGCATTCTGAAAAATGATATTTCAAACAAGATATTCCATCAAAGCACATAAATTTTCCATCTTTAATCATCAATGCTTAACTTCTTTTGATTTCAAACTTTTTCATTGTAAAATCTTAAGAACATAAAGGAACACTTTTTTTTTTCCCTTTTCTTTTGTTTGTTTTCCTTTTCTTTTTTTTTTTACCTTTGGCAACTTTGCCTATCTTTTCATCAAGCATCACTTCTTCTTCTTTCTTTTCACATAATTTCCAACCATAATTCCATGAAATATCACTAGTATATACTCTACTAATCCTTGGCCAAGGGAAAAGGAAAACATATATAAAGTTAAGGCTTATACATGGATAAAACAAAGAAAAGATAAACAAGCTCAAAAGGGGCTCACTAACGATAATATGCTTTAGGTTGGCTTTTTGGCTCAAGTGGTTAAAATTTCTAATGCCTTTATCATCTTCATGTATGTATGTAATGCGAATGTAATCTCAACAAGATATGAAGCAAGTTCTAGAGATACATATCATTGAAATAATGCAATCAAAGAATATAATGTTGAAGGCTCAAAAGCTTGCATTGGTATAACACTATAAAGTCAACATGACATATTCTCAAAGTCAATCCCTAAACCAATTAAACCTTAAAACTTGCATGCATACTCCTTCATTTGATTTATACCTTCATCTATCTCAATTAATTCTCATATATAATACTCACATTCTCATAAACCAATAGGAGTTCAAAAGATCAAACATAGAAATTTGTTTTTTTTTCTAGAACAACAAAGAAAATTAAAATAAGAAAATCAACATTCTCCTAATACCCCCACACTTAAAACACGACATTGTCCTCAATGTTGAAATAAAAGAAAAGGAATATAGGAGAATGACAAAAATAAAGTAAAATGCGAAAAATAAAAGATAGGGAAAAAGAAAGCAAATCTGTTTTTTTTTTGTGTTGGGTTGCCTCCCAGTAAGCGCTTTTGTTTTATGTCATTGGCTCAACATGTTGCATTCGTATTCTTTATAGATTGGTTCAGCTAACTTCGTAGAAGCGGTGAGTTTTGTTGTCCAACCTCCATAGAAAGGTTTCAAGCGATGCCCATTGACCTTTAGTATTTTGTTGGTTTCTAAACTTGTAATTTCAACTGCACCATAAGAAAAAACATTAGAAACAACAAAGGGTCAAATCCAATGAGAGCACAACTTTCTAGGAAAAAGTTTCAAACGCGAATGATAAAGAAGGACTTTGTCTCCAAAATTAAACTCTTTTCTTGTAATCATTCGGTCATGGAGACTCTTAGTCTTTTTTTTTTTTGTAAATCCTTGCATTCTCATAAGCATCATTTTGTATTTCTTCCAACGTAATTCCAATCTTTTTAGGCACCAAAAGGATAGGCGCCACCCATTCACTGTCCATGATGGGGTGAATGACTCTTGCATCATGGGGAACAGTTTGCAAAGCTTGCAAAGCCAATGCTGATTCATGCACGTTTTGGGGAACACATATATGCCTCTTCATCTCTTCTATCTTGGTAAAATCATAGTCATAGCTCAAAGCTACGCTTAATCCATCCTCACTATCAAAATCACAAACTTGCTGCACACACTTATCAACTTGGTCATAACATGTGATAGAATAAACATTGCTATAAGGATATGTCATTGCATCATGAAAATTAAATTCAATTTTTTCATCTCCTACCTCCATAGACAAAGTATCCTTACCACAATCAATTTTTGTATTGGCAGTTTTCAAGAATGGTCTCCCAAACAATATAGGAGTGCTGTTTGATGAATCACAAGAATCATGTTCCATATCAAGAATATAAAAGTCGCATGGAATGACCAAACTATCAATCTTGACTAGGACATCTTTTATCACACCAAGTGGGTAAACAAAACTACGATCCGCAAGTTGTATTACAATGTTAGTTTTATTCAAAGGCTCAAGACTAAGAGAATCATAAACATGTTTAGGCATAACACTAATGGATGCACCTAAATTGTACAAGGCCGTTTTGAAACCAACATTACCAATAACACATGGGATAGTAAACGCACCTGGGTCTTTTTGCTTCAAAGGCATATTCTTTTGAACAATAGCAGATTCAACTTCACCCATACTTACCATTTCATGACCTTTTAGTTTGAAAGCTCTCTTGATAGTACACAACTCCTTCAAGAATTTGGCATACTTGGGAATTTGCTTGATAGCATCAAGCAAAGGAATGTTGAGTTCTACTTTCTTGACAACCTCTAAAATCTCTTTTTCTTTGTCCTCTTTCTTTGACCTAGAAGAACTCATAGGAAAGGGTGGAATTGTTTTAAAACTGGAATTCATTGAGTGAGGAGTTACCTTTGGAGTGTTGGTTGATGTTTTAGTTTGTGGAGGAGGAGGATGTTCCTTCTTTGTACTTAATTCGGTTTCTATCTCTTCTTCTTCCTCCATCTCAATTTGTTTTGACCTTTTCTCTTCAAATTCTTTCCCACTTCGCAGCATGATCACACTAACATTCTCTATTGGATTCAATGCTTGGGAGGGAAATTTTCCATTCATTTGTGCTTCCAATTTCCCCACACTTGAAGCTGCTTGCCCCATTTGCTTCTCTAAGTTGTGAATACTTGACCTTGTTTCTTGTTGAAAAGACATGACATTTTATTGCAAGGTCACAATGTTAGAAGCTAAAGTTTTCATCATCTCATGAAGATCATCACTGGATGACAACCCCATAACATTGGAGTTTGTGAATGGAGAGGGTTGTCTTGCTTGAAAATTCCGTTGGGTCTGAAATCCATGGGGATGGAACTGTTGGCCTTGATTGCCTTGTTGAGATGAGTTCCCATAACATAAGTTTGGATGATCTCTCCATCCGGGATTGTACGTGTTGGAAAAGGGATCATATTTACGTTGGGCCTGTCCGTTGAATCCTTCATCAACTGCATGAACATGTTCAATGTAATCTTCTTGCATTGTTGGGCACATATATGAGGTATGTCCTTGTAAGGAACATATGCTACAAACTTTCACCTGCTGTACATTTCCACAAGCCAAAGAACACACAAGAGAAGTAAGATCATTAACTTTATTTTCAAGGTTAGAAATACTTATCTCATTTACTCATTTGTTTACGAAGTCTCCACGCATGCCAAATTGTTTCGAATTGGCAGCCATATTTGAGATCAATTGGCGTGTAGCCTCGGGTGTCTTATCGACCAATGCCCCCCCCACTTGCAGCATCAATGATACTACGGTCAGTAGACATCAATCCTTCATAGAAATATTGAATTTCCCAGCTGATCGGGTATTTGATGATGAGGGCATTGAATGCACAATTGCTCAAATCTTCCCCAATACTCGGAAAGTCTCTCCATGAGATTATCGAATCCCACATATTTATTTCATTTTGTTGGCAACTCGAGATGCTGGGAAATACTTTTCAAGGAAAATCTTCTTCATGGCATTCCAAGTTCCAATGGAACATGGGAGAATAGAGAAAAACCATGCCTTTGCTGCCCCTTTTAAAGAGAAAGGGAAAGCTTTCCACTTAACTTGTTCTTCGTCAACTCCATTCGGTTTCATGTCAACGCAAACCATATGAAACTCCTTGAGATGAGTATGAGGATCTTCACCTGTAAAACCATTGAATGTTGGTAGCAAATGTATAAAACCAGATTTGAGCTCAAAGTTTACATTATTGTTGATGTTTATCCACAATGGCTGATTTTCCACGTTAGGAGCAGCAAGCTCCTTGAGTGTTTGTTGTCGTGCAACAGCCATGGTGTTGAGACGAGCTTCCTTTCGTAACCTGCATAAAGTTTTTTCTATTTCGAGATCCAACTGCACTTGACTTTGGTTAGTAGAACAAGTTACTAGCATAAATCATCAAGGAAACTCAAAAGAAACCAACCACACAAGAGATCGAAAACAATGCAAATTGTACGAAAATCCTACGTTAGAAAACTAAAATTGCCTAAAAACCTTAGAACACAGCAAAATTTGGCCTTGATAGGATGGGGCTAGTGGTTACCACTAGTCCTGTTTAGAACTTCGTTTCCCTTCGGGAAAAAAAAGGCCAATATTTAATTCCACCAAAAAATCTGTTTTGAACAGTACCACTACCGTAATGAACAGTACCGCAGCAAACAAAAATTCTGTTTTATTTTTCAGAAAAAGAAATAAAAATCACAGAAAATAAAAATAATAGCACAAGAATCAACTAAAATTACTTCCCCAGCAACGGCGCCAAAATTTGTTGCGATGTCGCGGTCGCACAAATTAATTACCCTGGCTTCAAACACAACACACCTACAGAAACAAGATAGTATAGAGCAAGCAAGGGGTCGATCCCACGAGGAAGATTCAAGTTAGATTTTTATGTTAGATGATATGCAAATTAGGGGAAGGGGGTTTGGACGTTATCTAGGCTAAAGCAAAAGAAAACAGAAAACTATCGAACAAAATTTAATAAAATCAAAAAATTATTAAGAGAACAAACCTTGGTCGCAAGTAAACATCCACCTACAGAAATCAGAACTGATCATGGAAACAAAACATCAATTTATATTCTGAATATTTATCTCTTCTTAACATTGGTTAGTTAAGGGATCCGCCGTATAACTAACCATAACCATCAAACAACCACAGTGTCCACACTAATAATTTAATTTAATGGCAGCCTTAAGAACTAGATAAGTTGATTAATCAAGAAAACATAATTGTCCGCAGTTTATGTTTGATTTGATTGAATGTTCTCCCTAATATTAATAACGTAGATCCGCCACAATTATTAAACTCAGTTGCTTCACAAGTTCATATACCACAACTCCGGTTTTGATATCAAACTTAGCAATAGATTGTCTATAATAATAACTTAGAGTCCACTCTAGCAATTAAAATAAACAATCATAGGAAAAATAAGCATAGGAGAACAAACATATTCATCATATAAAATGAAAAGAAAAGGTAAAATAAATCTCACAGCTCTTGAAATCCGAAGGTTTCCGTGTCCTTGCAACCAAGAAAAAGTGTTTAGCCTTGCATTTTTGTTGAAAAACTAATCAAAAAGAAGAAAGAATGCATGATTTAGGGTTTCTTAGAGGAAGGTGGTGTTTTTCTCTTCTTGGCTAGCTGTCCCCTTCTCTTCTCTCATTCTTTTTATATCCTAGGAAACCCTAGTCTCTATTTTACAAAATAGTCCTCCCTTAAGTAGACTGTTTACATTTAAGTACTTCAATAACTATTTTCCTAAAGAAAAAGAAATAGCCTTGCATGAAATCTTCAAGCTTTGACTAGAGGAGCTAAATTGCTGAAATAAAAACTTGGATATCGGTTTAGATGCTTCGGAACGTAATTTGGACTCGTTTCTTCATGAAACCTGTTTGGTGGTAGAATTCAGTTGTCATCTTTAAAACATCATATCTCCCTCATATGACATCTTTTTTGGCTGAAATTTGGAGAGTTTATAGTATTTTGAGTCAGGAATCCAAAAAAATTTAGTTTGTATAAATTGGACTTCTGTAGCTCCAGATATTCAAGTCGGAATTGATGAAGGTCAACATTGGCAGATTGCGAGATTTGAATTTGAAAGCTGCGATTTCCATACTTTTCCTTATTTTATTTTCTTGCCTTAGATTTCCAAAAAGGTATGGATGTTAGCTTTTTAATGCCACTGGAATCACTTCATTTTGACCTCTAGAGCTCACGTTCTGCACAAAACATCGACTGAAGGTCAAATCTTCCAATTATCTCCAATTTACTCGTTTTCGCATCTTTCATCCAAAAGTGCCTTCAAAACATAAAACAAAGAATATCAAGGCATTTTATATATAAAAACATAGGCAAAACACTAGTTAAATGTGGGTGAAACTATCGAATAATATGGTTGCATCAGTGTTCTGTAGGCAGGAGGAGGAGTCTCACAGCCATTTGTTCTTTATGTTTGGATGGCCATGTCGCCTATGGGCTATGATCAAATCCTGGTTGCGGATGGACAATAACATGAGAACCTTGCACAGTGCTCTTCGTGGGTTGCATCCAAAGAAGAAAAGCATGGAAGCACATATGAGAAGAGTTTTGCTGGGCATAGTGGTTTATCTGATCTGGGAAGAGAGAAACCAGCGGGTCTTCGAAGGGAAAACCAGAGGTGTTGACATAACTTTCAGACGATTCCAAGTCTTGTTTTATATTATCTTCCACTTCCACGAGAAGGATCACTCACTTTTGCATGTTGGCTGATAGGCCCTACAATAGTCTTGGGAGGGTTTTAAAAGTTGTTGCTCTGCTTAGAAGGACCATGTTGCTTGTATTATTATTTTATGTACATTGGGATGGGGTTTTATGGTAGTGGATATTTCTCTTGGGCTCGGTTATCCTAAGCACCTAAAATCCTTGTGTTCCTAAGATAACCGAGGGTTTGTTTCTTTGTGTTGTAACTGTTTGTTGCTGCTTTCTGGGAGCCTGTTCCCATTAGCTTTGCTCTGTACATGTGTATATACGACTTGCTTGGTTTCCAGCTAGTCTATTTTTTATTTATAAAATTTCAAACATTCGATTAAAAAAAAAAAAACTCTTAATCGGACAATTCTTTTTTTATTATTATTAAAATGTAAGTATGTACTATAGATAAAAAAAAAATAACAAGGTTGGTGACCCAGCAAGTTAATATACAGACATGTACAATCTGCCCAAAAGAAAGCCAAAAAGCTAACAAATGCCTAGACAAGCTGCGACCATACAAACATGAATAATTAATGGGGAACAGCCTCCCCACGAAAACAAATATAGCCTATCGGACAGTTTAGCAAAGAAAACTATTCTATGACAGGTGTCTAAAATAACCAGCCTTGAAGTTGATTCCACATATCATTACACAGCTGTCATCAAACTTGCATCCCATATGTCTGCCACACGGAAGAACCTGCTTGGACCAGCTACTCGCCCATGCAGCAGTATTGCATGCGTCAAAACCAGACCACGTGAAATGCATCAAAACCAGACCTCGTCAAAAACACTGTTCATCTTCCTTATACAAAAGCAACAATTCCCATCTACCACGTCAAATGAAGATCATCCAAAGCGAACGACCATCAACAAAAACCAGACCAACCAACAGACAAATTACTACTGTCAACAGTCAACTTGATATGGAAGCTAACAGACCAACCAACCAACAACAAGAAGCAAATAAAAGACTGCCCTGAATAACTTATCTTCAGAAGACCACAACCATACACCTCAGCCAGCATTGAGAATGTGATGATCTTTCTCATAGAAATGAAAAACAGTATAGAAGATAACCTGAAATTTTCGAAAGGTATTGCCCACCAAAGTACTCTTTCCATAAAAAATTATCTTGTTCCTTTCTTCCCAGATAAGATAAACCATGAGACCCAAAGAGACTCTTCTCATTTGGGCTTCTAAGTTATTTCCCCCGGAGTGTAGTCCCCTGATGGCACTCGTCAAGGTCATCATCCTCCTATTGATGCGCAGCCACAACTTGATATGCAACCAGAAGCAAGCTGACCAAGAGCAAGTGAAAAATAAATGGCTATGTGTTTCCTCCATCTGCCCAAAAATAACAAACGAAGTATCTATTTGAAAAAACCGAAGCCGATCTTTTGTTCTTAATTTTCCCAACACAACTAGCCATAAAATGAAGTTGAAGTTGTGTCTTGGCATAGACCATTGCTCCCATACCACACGCGCCTAGTTTACTTGAGGACCAGAGAGTCTAAAATAATTATATGCTTTCATCGAGAAGTTGCCATCCCCATTGTTCCATTGCCGAAGTAATGTAACTGTTTCCTCTTGGCTCCCGCAATCTTCAAGTAACTGATCTTTTAACAGAATAATAGATTTCCAAAGGGGGGATGTAGAGTGATGAGCAGTCACAGACCATATAGTATTCTGTTGCAAGTAAAAGTGATAAACCCATTGGATCTATATGGAGTCAGTTTTAAGATGGATGTTCCAGAGTTGTTTTGCTAAGAAGCTCTTGTTTCGAGCCTTTAAGTCAAATAAACCCAGGCCCCCTTCCTTCTTGGGGAGACAAAGCTGCTTCTAGGCCACCAGAGTAGAGTTGCTTTCTGAATGGTTGCCTGACCACAAGTTTCTGCAGATGCAAATAATTTGATTAATTACACTACTCGACATAGGAAAGATGCTAAATCAAAACTGGACCTTTCCACAGAGGACTATCCGCAATAGCTCCAATCTCCCAACATAAGTGAGATGTTTTCCCATCCAACTTTGCACTGCCAATTCTAATTTCTGCAACAGAGGAGAGTATTGGCTTGCTAAAAGTATGTGGGGACTGAGAGGAACACCGAGTTATTTGAAGGGAAAACTACTTTCTCTGAAACCAGTATCATGGAGGATTAACTGCTTCAAACTATCGCTAACGCCTCAAAATAGATTGATGATTTCGCTGCATTTATGGTCAACCCTGAAGTCTGCCCGAAGATTATTAGCTGCTGAAAAATTATGGAAACCGAGTGTCTATCCCCACGAGACAACAAAAGTAAATCATCAGCAAAAGCAAGGTGACATATATCATGGACATTACATTTCAGGTGGAAATGAAAATCACCATTCCTCGATGCTAGCTTAAGCATTCTGGAGAAGTATTCCATGCATAAGATGAACAAATATGGTGATAATGGATCACCTTGCCTAACTCCACTCTTCCCAGAAAAGAAGCCATAAAGAGTGCCATTAACTGCAATAGAGAAGGATGTAGTTTCAACACATTTCATAATTAAATGCACAAATCGGTCTGGGAAGCCAAACATATGAAGCAACTGACGCAGTAAATGCCACTGAACTAAATTAAAAGCTTTCTTAAAATCAACCTTCATGAGAAATCTAGGAGAAGCTCTCTTCCTGCCATAATGACGAAGAAGCTCCTGAACTAAATTGATGTTGTCTGACATCATTTTCCCACCTAGAAAGGCATTTTGCATTGGACTAATGATGCCATTTAGAGTAGAAGCTAATCTCCCCGAAAGGATTTTAGATATCACTTTGTAGACCACATTGCAGCAGGAAATGGGCCGGAAGTTAGCTGTTATATTTACATTTGCTGCCTTGGGGATCAGAGCAATAATAGAGTGGTTAAGTTGCCTCAAACGTTCCCTAGAAATGAAGAAATCCTGAACTGCCGCACAAAAATCCCCTCCAATGACATCCCATGATTTTTTGAAGAAGAATGAAGAGTAACCATCTGCCCTGGAGCTTTATCATTCCCAATACCAAACAGAGCATTTTTAATGTCATCATTAGATACAGGAGCTAATAGAGACTCATGAGAGCTTTCATTAAGGCAAGGGCCACTTTGAATAACATCAATATCCAGGAGGAGAGTTTCCTTGCAAGAGCCTAGGAGCTGCTGATAGAACCTGACGAATTCTTCACCAATTTCAGCCTCTGATGTAGTCAGGGTGCCGTCACTGCAGTGAATAGCAGGAATATAATTCCTTCTGTTTTTCTGATTCATAAGTGCATGAAAAAAACTTGTGCCTCAATCACTGTCTTTGAAAAAATTGCATTTAAGTTTCTGCGAGAAGAACATTTTCTCCACTGATTTAAGATTCATCAATATCAACCGTAACTGCTTATCATGCTCCAATATATGTAAATTGTCCCTGTCATCATAAGTGCATGAAAAAAACTTGTGCCTCTATCACTGTCTTTGAAAAAATTGCATTTAAGTTTCTGCGAGAAGAACATTTTCTCCACTGATTTAAGATTCATCAATATCAACCGTAACTGCTTATCATGCTCCAATATATGTAAATTGTCCCTGTCATCATGAAGAGCAGTTTGGTGATTCTCTAGAGCTGCCTCAGCTCTAGCAACTCTTTTAGAGATATGGCTAAAGTGCAGTTTATTTAGCTCTTTCAAAGGCCTCTTCAGAAACTTGAGCTTCTTACAAAGAGAGAACATAGGAGAGCCTTGGATGTGGCGAGTCCAGTTATCAGATACAATCTGCAAGAAATTCTCATGAGAAGCCCACATATTGAAGAACTTAAAATTGCGCCTCCCCTGTCTGTTCTGATAATCAAACCGAATAATTGCTGGAGAATGATCAGAAAAGGCCTCAGGATTGCCGAAATGGACATGAGCTGGAGCTTGAAGTGAAGACCAAGATGAATTGACTAGAACTCTATCAATTTTACTCCATACTCTTCCATTATTCCAGGTAAAATGGCAGCCCGTGAAATTGAGATCAACAAGCCCAAGGTCCGTACAACAATCTCTAAAATCCGATGTTTCATAGGTGGAGACGGGTTCTCCATTGTGCTTGTCATTCCGAGACAAGACAGAATTGAAGTCACCCATAACCAACCATGGGCAATTAGGCTGCCATGCTCTTAAGTCCCCCCATAGAGATCTTCTTACAACAATAGTATTAAATCCATATATAAAAGTGACAGTGAAGCTAAGCTGGAGAACTAAGTGACGTCAAACGATTTTACCGACGGAATGATCGAGGGATTCAAACTGAGATAGCCGTACAGTGACGTGGCACTGTCACAGACGGAATCACCGATGGAATCACCGACGGAAGTAATCCGTCGGTGATTCCATCGAAAAAAACCGTTATATACCCACCGATCTACTGACACTCTCTTCCTCTGTTTCTCCTTCTTCTTCTTTCCCATCCCACCTCTCCCCTCCCAAACTGCAGCTCCCCTCCCAAACTGCAGCCACACCCATCCCAACTCTCCACTATTCTCAACACGAGCACTCAATATCCGTTTCTTGTAGATTTTATTATTTTTTTGTAAGTAAATCTATCCTTTTTAGTTTTAATATTTAATTGTGAATTTTATTGTTTTAGTATATGTATTTTGTTAACGTTTGTACTTGTTTAATTGTTATTTGTCAAAGAAACTTGTAGTATGAATGTATAATTTTGTAGTTGTTATAGTTTGTTTTAGATTTTATCAAATTATATTTGTTTGTAAATTGTTGAAATTTTGTTTGAATTACACCGAATTAAATGTGTCGTTGTGATGAAATAAATAATTAATAGCTTGTTTAACGAGTCTTGTTTAATTGTTATCAATTCTATTTCGAAGTTGTGATTTCTGTAAATTTATATATGTATAAATTTGTATGTATGAACGTTGATAGTTGATAATTGATAATGAATATTTAACATAAGTGTTGTTTTAGTTTGTTGGATAATGTCGGGGAAAACCAATATTTTTGTTATGTTTTATAGAGGTTCAATAGAAGTCATGGATGATCGTTCATGGATGTATCGGGACTCACCCCAAGGATTGCGAAGGATGGATTATTGTAACGGTGTCCAGGGTTTTATTAATTTCGCAACATCTATTCCGAGGAATTTTACTGATGGCAGTATTAGGTGTCCATGCAGGAAGTGTAAAAATTTAAAGTTTCTGCATCAAGATGTTGTAACGATGCATCTTCTAACCAAAGGGTTCATGGAAGATTACCTGTGTTGGTATGCTCACGGAGAACTATTTGTTCCTGATGAGAGCATGGAAGAACAGGTGGTTGGGTCAACTTCTAGTGCTAGCAACATGCATGAAGTTGGAAATGAGAACAGTAATCCTTATAGGAATATGGTTATGGATGCAATGAGAATGAGTAAAGGTAATGTCAGGGAATGTCCAATCGTAGAAGAAGAACCTAATGCAGATGCAACAAGGTTTTTTGATCTGTTGAGAGATTCTGACGAACCATTATGGGATGGCTGCACGAACCACAGTAAATTATCAGCCGTAGCACAGGTGTTCACCATCAAGTCAGATCATGGGTTGAGTGAGGCCGG
>Ga0325414_1000308_pt1 | contig 36947 bp, 27 predicted proteins | sample PopdelMetagenome_8_FD_206183 | JGI IMG/M metagenome (GOLD analysis project Ga0325414, IMG submission 206183) | Populus deltoides microbial communities from Bellville, Georgia, United States - Leaf-PdKOR-R3 | ecosystem: Host-associated > Plants > Phyllosphere > Phylloplane/Leaf | place: USA... | reverse complement strand
GCAGAATTGAGTCTTGGACCCTCATGAAAGTTTTAGGTCTATGTCTTATCTTTCTATCCATATAAAGTGGACCTAAATCCGAGTTCTACAACTCCAGTTATGATCAAATAACCGAATGGTGTTCCAGTTTGGAATTGAACCAACATCTCTTCTCTTAGCCTAGTTCTCTTTTTATCTCTTCACTTTCAATTGTTAATCACAGCAATCAATCCTTTGAATTGTGAGATATACCTGCATTCAAAACAAGCATTTACCATAAATTAAAGATATATTATATTATTAGACTTGTTATTATAAAACATGCTTTAGTTAGGGAATTTAACGATACTTTAGTGCAATACGATGATATAAAGCCTTAATGAGAATACACTTTTAAGTACTAATCAAAAGGCAATGTACAAATGTCAATGCAAGCTTTAAGGATAGGATTATCCAATTTTGATGATAAATAAAAAAAATGATTTCATCAAAAATATGAATAAACCTTGTGTTCACAAAAGGTTAGTAGGAGTGCTGTTATTTTTCTAGTATTATATACAAATCACATATTATTGTTAAGAAACGACATATGTTTTGAAGGCACTTTTGGATGAAAGATGTAAAAAGAAGTAAATTGGAGGTAATTGGCAGATTTGACCTTCAGTCGATGTTTTGTGCAGAGCATGAGCTCTAGAGGTCAAAATGAAGTGATTCCAGTGGCATTAAATGCTAACATCCATACCTTTCTAGACATCGAAAGCAATAAAATAAAATAAGAAAGAGCATGGAAATCGCAGCCTTCAAAGTCAAATCTCGCAATCTGTCAGTGTTGACCTTCGGCCATTCCGACTTGAATATCTTGAGCTACAAAAGTCCATTTGATGCAAACTCAATGTTTTTGGATTTCTGACTCAAAGCCCTATCAACGCTCAAAATTTCAGCCATAAAAGATGTCATATGAGAGGGAGATATGATTCTTCAAAGATGACAACTGAATTCTGCTATCAAACATGTTTCGTAAAGAAACGGGTCCAAATTACGTTCTGAAGCATCTAAACTGATATCCAAGTTTTTATTTCAGCAATTTAGCTCCTCTAAGTCAAAGCTTAAAGATTTCATGCAAGGTTATTTCTCTTTTTTAGGAAAATAGTTATTAAAGTATTTAAATGTAAACTATCTACTTAAGGGAGAACTATTTTATAAAATAGAGACTAGGGTTTCATAAGATATAAAAAGAATTAGAGAAGACAAGGGAGAGCAGCTAGCCAAGAAGAGAAAAACGCCCCCTTCCTCTAAGAAACCCGAAATCATGTTTTTTTTTCTTTTGTATTAATTGTTCAACAAATATGCAAGGCTAAATCTTTTTCTTAGTTGCAAGGACACTGAAACCTCCAAAATTCAAGAACTGTGAGATTTATTTTACCTTTTTTTTCATTTTATATGATGAACATGTTTGTTCTCCTATGCTTATTTTTCCTGTGATTGTTTATTTTAATTGATAAAGCGGACTCTAAGTTATTAATTGTCAACAATTTATTGCTAAGTTTGATATCAAAACTGGAGTTGTGGTATATGAACTTGTGAAGCAACTAAGTTTAATAATTGTGGCCGATCTATGTTATTAATCCTAAGGAGAACATTCAATCAAATCAAATATAGATTGCGGACAATTATGTTTCCTTGATTAATCAACTTATCTAGTTCTTAAAGCTGTCATTGAATTAAATTATTAGTGCGGACACTGTGGTTGTTTGATGGTTATGGTTAGTTATATGACGGATTCGTTAAATAACTATTGTTAAGAAGAGATAAATATTTAGAATATAAATTAATGTTTCAGTTCCATGATCAGTTCTGATTTTCGTAAGTGGATGTGTGCTTGCGACCAAGGTTTGTTCTATTGATAATTTTCTGATTTTATTTAATTTTTCTTGATAGTTTTTTTATTTTCTTTTGCTTTAGCCTATATAACGTCCAACCCCCCCAAAAAAAATTGCATATCATCTAGCATAAAAATCAGACTTGAACCTTCCTCGTGTGATCGGCCCCTTGCTTGCTTTATACTATTTTGTGTGTTGTGTTTTAAGCTAGGGTCATTAATTTGTGCAACCACGACATCGCAACATAAGGTTGGAAAAATAATGAATATCAATCAATATATGTTTTATTCTAAATAATAGTGCTTTAAGTTGGAAGATTTTCAAACAACAGAGCACAACTAATTCTACAATTAAATAAGAGTACATTTCTACGTTTGAGAAAATAAAGAGGTTATTTTGATTAAAAAGTTCATCAATGAACTATGTTAGTTCATAGTATTATTGATCTAGTTGCCCTTTATTGTTGTTGTTACCCAACTTTTGACTCATGTTTTTTATAGATTTTTAGAAAAAATAAAAAATAGCAAAAAAACAATGAAAACCCCAAAAAATATATTTTTGATATATTTGCATCGTTTTTAGTATTTTCAACGTCATCTCAGAAGAATTTAAATTTTTAAAGGTATTTTGAACGTGTTCAAATTTTAACGTGTAAATTTTACAACCACTAATTTTTCTTATTGAGTCGATGTTGGTATTGTTTGTTTTTAAAATAAATTCAAAATACAAAAAAAAAGTTGAGGAACCAATGTTGATTATGGCCAAGCTACACTTCTCCTATAAATATCATGCTATAGTAAAACATCGAGGGGGGGAGAAAAATTTACAGGCATGGGGGTGGAGAAAATTTAATGGGAGGAGGGGAGGAAAATTAACATGAAAAACCCTAAACCCCAAAGAACCCCACAAAAAATGGGTCTTCTTTGCAAGCCGCCGCCCCCCTCCCTTTATTAAAAAACCAGAGCCCCCATTTTCTCCAGGGGACGGTCCGCTCGCTCACTTCCCCTCTTCCAAAAAAGAGCCATCACCGTTCCCCCCATTTCCTCTCAGGTCCCAACCAGAGCCTTCCCCTCTTTCCCTGTTGATGCCGGTCGGCCCCCCTCCCTTCCAAAAACTAGAGAAACTGACGCTTACTTCCCCTCTATCAAAAACAAAGGTCGGCCACCCCACCCATCTCCTGTTGGTTTCTCCATCTTCTTAGGAGAGGAAAGAACCAACCAGAGCGCCCCCTCTGTACACAGACCTTCCCCTTCCTTTAGATGGTTCTCTCTCAAACAGCCGCTCACCTAAACCAAAACCGGTTCTCCCTCTCACAGCCATCACTACCTCTTCCCTCAGGAGAACTTTCCCTTCATCTCCCCGTAGATTGGCCTCCACATAAGCCAACCACCACCTCCAGCAGCAGCTAACTCGCGGCGGCGCCCACAGACCCGTAGCTGTTCCCTGCGCCCAAGAAACACTTCCTTCTCCCTCACAGCGAGACCTTCAAGCATTGGCAGATAGCAGGATGAAAGCAAGCCGAGAAGAAGAAAGAAGATAGAGGTTCACAAATCTAAAAACAGAAAAATCCGAGAGCAGATCTGGACTAAAACAGACCTGCTTGTTGCGTTTTTTAGTGTTTTGTAGGTCAACGCCGGCGAGGAAAGTGAAGAGGGGAGGAAGCCGTTTTAGATCTCCCCTGCCGCTGGTCTTTTTGCGGCGGCACGTGGACACGCTCCACCACTGCTCCGCAGTTCCTGGACTTTTTAGGGACCTTTTTTTGTAATTTTTACATGATTGAATATGTATTTAAATTTCTGTTAAATGTTTTTTAGTTTATGTTATGTTGTAAACATTGTAACAGAAAAACATAGTAAAAAGTAAAAAGTGATGTGTAAGGGTGTGTTTGTATTTTTATTTATTTATGTTATTAAATTATAAAATCAAAAAGACAAAAAGAATTAAGTGTTTAATTTGAATATGATTAAATATCTCAAGGACAAATAAAATTATGTTGTATTTTCCATGAAAATGTAAGAACGTGTTTCTACATATATTCTGAGATTTAATAACTGATTTATTAAAGTCTTAAAATTTGATTAATATTTCAAATTTTCAAATCACATCAAACCATAAAGCAGCTTACCTTAAGTAGGGTGCGCTAGGGGTGCTAATACCTTCCCTAGCCACAACCAACCCCTTACCCTCGAATCTCTGACAACGACCAGTAAATCTGGGTTTCCTAGTAACCCTCAATCAAATACTAAGTGGTGACTTTTAAGAACCAATCAAGCAAACATAACAAAAAATCACCACAAACGCCGCGCTGGGGACGTGCGACAGAATGACGACTCCACTAGGGAAGGTATTGTTTTCGACATTATCGAACTAAGCTTTGTGTTTTGATGTGTTCAAGTTTTGTTTTGTGTGTTTTGTTTTGTTTTGTGTTTTATTCATGCATTGTATAGATTCTCTCATGCATCACATGTTTTAATTTTTGAAAGCATACACAAGCTTCAGGTTAGGTGGAGGACTAGCAGCTTACCTTATGACTTTTAGTCAAGGTTGAAATTTGTGTAAACCCCAACTGTTCGTTGAGTGTTTAGACTGGTAATGGTTGGTACGTGTACCTTCTCAATGCCTGTTGAGCCCCCATATCGCCTTTACGAGGGTGATCACTGGGACAACAGGAGACCCTTTTAGAGACCAAGTAGTAAACATATCCTTTGTCTCACTTAAAAAGATTAGAACCTTCCTTTAGGATGTATGCTTCGTTTTGCATCTGAGTTAAGCCCTTCTTGAAGCATCTTGAATTCAGGACTTATGGAGGGATATAATGGTTATTATTCAAGAAATTTCTATTGTAGAGTTTGAGCAAGAATAAAAATTCTTGTTTCATCATGCAAGAGTTATGACCATATGTCCCCCTTGAAGGGTCAGTTCATCATATAGATTACATGTCATACATTTATCATGCATGTACCGGGATGAAAAATAGGTTCCCCCATCTGAGGTTTACTATGCTGGACTGAAAAGGATGGATGATAAAGAAAGGTGTCAGAGAGAGGCTCATTGTCAAAAGGAAGTTGAGAGCATCAAGGTGAAGTAGATAGACTCAGATCTGCTTGAACAAGTGTTGAGCATCAAATGGAAAGGGAATGTCTGCACAGTCTTATGGGGAACATTGTTTGTCCACGTCCAATTAAAGCCGCATCTCTCCTTTTTTCAGTCATGAACAACAACAGCAATGCCTTCAGTCATCAACTAATGACAACCTTTGTTATTGTTCAATTGCACTGTTAATTGTTAGCCTCCACATCTTCCAATGGCACCAAATAATTGCTAGTCTTTTGTGCATGATGCATTGGATTTCTTTGAAATCACCCCCACTGTTAGCTCAATTCCAGTTCAGCAGCACAAGATGTTGTGAAGATCGCCGAAAGCATTGAACAAGTAATGGATATGGGAAAGATTAAAGGTTCTACCATGAATTCCTGAATAAAGAAGAGAGTTGAATCAGAAGATGACTCTGAAGGTGGGAAACCTTAGTTGTGTGGTCTAGTTAGGTCTTGCTATGCTTATGCTACTCAAATGTCTTTGCCAAGATTGACATCTCTCTACCACTCGAGTTTGTCGACTAACATCTGTTAGATTCCAGACTTGTTGCCCCGACTTCGACAAATTGCATGCAACCACCGCGGTATAATTCAGATGAGATGTGAATATTATGGTGGGTTCCTGGACCATTTTAGTTGAACAGATGCAAGAGTTTCAAGAATCGAGCTGAGTTTGTAAAATATGATGTCATCGATCATTTTGTCACCAGAACATCCTCAGAATGACAGGTGATCAGAATTGATTGGCAAAACACATATATTGCCAGAGAAGTTGATCTAAGAAAGGGTTAAACTGTTAATCATTTTGTTATGGAGTTTTGTCATTCTGCGTTTTGTTTTGGGGTCACATTTTATCCTTAAATGAAACATGTCTTCTCTTTGTCTTCTTGTTGTTTTGAAATCAAGATATGCCTCTTTCAAAGGGTATTTTGATAAAATATTTTTTTTATCAAACTCCAACATGCAAAATTAAAAAGCATTTTGATTACAGAAAGGATTCGATGTTTGTTAAAATTGCATGAGGTGACCAAACAATTTTGAACTCATATAGCTAAGTTTTAGCAGTATGCATAATGACATGTAGTGGATTCGATAGTTATGGACTCGTGAATCATGATTCTTACAAGTCTAAATCATTACACGAGATGAGGTCAAAATTTATCGGTTCTAACCGACATGGCTTGAAATGAGAAAAGGTCATTTTTGTTATCCCATCACTTTCTAAAGATTATATCCCTTGTGCTCCCCATTTGAGCCTAATAGAATATTTTTTTTCAAAAGAAATCCTGACTAGGATCACACCCCACACTAGGGGCAAATAAGAGATATTTTAAAGACACTAATAGCATCAATGGATAAAAGAAAGGTTTAGAACAAAAGTCTAATGATTGAGAAAGGGCTAGAAGAACAAAATCCATAGATTGAGGGCCATCCAAGAAAACTTTGAGGAAGGCTATATAAAAGCAAAAAAAAAAAAAAGAGTGGAATGGAAGGAGAATGCCTATCAATTCTAAGAGGGGCAAAAGAGGTTTCAATTGAAGAAAGACATAGTAAATGCCAAAAGTAAAACAAAAAATCAAGCTTCATATCTTTTGGTGTGTCTAGGATAAAGCTTCTAATGTCTTTAAAAAAAAATTCAGATTGCATTATGAGCTATGTTAAGAGAATTCTGATATTTGAGATTAACAAGGTTATATGTCACTTTCTCTATAATGACAACAAGAGAAAGAGAGTTGATGAATAGTTAATATTGATCCTAGGTCTTTGAAACCCTCAAACACCTTTTGAGCTTTTGAAATTCCTTTCTTTCATAGTTATGAACCATAGCCTGCATTATGTGCTTTTAAAAGCTCTTTTTGATCAAGTAAGCAATTTGAACCGATAAATGGCGCTCTCAAAACTTGAAGAGCTTTTCCATAAGAGTTGTGGCTTCATGGATTAAGCTACTGGTTATTATGCATGCTAATAAAATAAGCGCTAAAAAAGAAAACAATCTTTCTTGATGAATCCTCAAGTTTGGACTTGAGCCTTTTATTTTCCTTGAAATTCATAGAAGGTCACCTTATTCATAGACCATCAAATGATATACCCAAAATTAAAGATTAAAACCGACAAAAAGAACCATGAAAAAAGTCATTTCAATCTTACAACGGGTCATTTCTGTTTTCAAAATACAAGACAATCAAAGGACTGCATTGAATAGCGTGTGTTGGATCTTTGATCGAAGAAGCTTGAATTTCAAAAATATTTTTAAACTGACATCTCTCTGATTTCATTTCAACAATTAGACTTGAATAGACATGATCTTTGAAATATGAGATTTGATTTCAGAATAAGAAAGATTGTTAAATAAGAACAATATCGATCAAATTTGCAAAATCCTTGACAAAAATGACATCAACATTTCTCGACACTCCTTGAAAAGTTGATCACTTGGGGGCAATACAGTGGACCCTGAGAAGAAAAATAAATAGTATTCAAATTAGTTGAGGGCAAAGAAAGATGATCAAATGATGAATCAATGAACGAGCACATTCAGATCATATTGGGGTAATGTTGTTCAAAGACAGTTCATGATTTAGTGAACTTCAGCAGCAATTAATGAGCAACGCTACACTTGAAGGATATTTTCATATCTTTATCTTGGTTTGTCATCTCCAACATTGCTATGACTTTTGAATGATGTTATCACATAGTTGCATTTGAATGAATGTTGGAAGGATGCACCTACCAAGATTGATTATGGTACCATTTGTTTTGAAACCCAAAGGTGCACTTTACCGCATGAATATGGGTGATGAACATCATTGATAATGCCAAATCATTTCTTTGCATAAGATGTTTTGACAAGTTAAGAAGAACTTATTAAGAAAGAACATTGAGCATACAACGATAAGCCTTTTACTGCAAAGTATGAGATCCATGTCTGGATGACTTGGCAGTTTCTAAGAAGGTTGATGATAACATATACTTGAAAAGTATTGTTTCAACTGGAGGCAACTTTATGACTGGTTGACAATCTTAATGGGTGTCGGCATGATGCACACAATCAATTAGAGGATAATTCTCAAAAGAATTCAAAAGAGAAAATCCTTCATCATGAATCAAGCAACACCACATTTGGGGGAATTGTCAAGCTTGATAAACAACGAGAGCAGTAACTGTCGAAGATTGCCTAAGATAGGCACTACATTTACAACTGAGTGATGGCTAGCACATGAATGAGCCAATACATCGAAAGAACAAAGAAGGCTTTGGAATGCAAACAAAGGCACCCTATGACGATGGAGCATCAAAGAGTAGGGACCTATATTTCAAATCAGGTAAGGATGCATGCATGCCATCTAACCTCAAAGCATTGCACATACTTGTGATTTGTTACAGAAAGATCCTCAATGAAGTCCAGCAAGATTGTGCACAAAGAAAGAATCATTAAGTTGATGATAATAAAGAATCGGTTTAGATCCTGGAACGAGAAGAGAATGAGATGAACCCTGTCAGTAGGAGAATCTCAAAGAAACGAGGAGATTAACCTTGTCATCAAGAGGAGTCTTCAAGTCAACCTTGCAATCAGGAAGCGCCAAGTTTGTCAGCCTTATCTTGTCAGAACTTTTCCAGCCAAGTCTTTTTGCCAGGTAAGTCACATTCTATCATTTGGGTAGATCACCCATTATAATGAGATCGCCTTTTGTTTTCCATATAGGTAGGTCACCCATAACAATGAGACCACCTTTCACCTTGCATCTGGGTAGGTCAACCATAACAATGAGACCACTTTCCACTTTTTATCTGGGTAGGTCACCCATCATAATGAGACCATCATCTTTCATTTGGGTAGGTCACCCATCATAACGAGACCATCATCTTTTATATGGGTAGGTCACCCATCATAATGAGACCATAATTTTTTCTAGGTAGGTCACCCATCATAGTAAGACCATCTTGCATCTGGGTAGGTCACCCGTCATAATGAGACCATCATTTTCAATCTGGGTAGGTCACCCATCATAATGAGACCATCATTTTTGGGTAGGTCACCCATCATAATAAGACTACACACACATCTTTGTATTGGTTCTGGTTAAAAAAGATTGCTAGATGGGATTTCAGGTTAACCTAACCACACACAGAGTTTAACTTTGGTTAAAGGGAATCGCCAGATGGGATTTCAGGTTGACCGAGCTACACACCAATTTTGGTTTCAGTTAAAGGAAATCGCCAGATGGGATCTCAGGTTAACCCGATCAAAAGGGCAGGTTGCTCGTGAAAATAGACCAGCGTGAGTATGTGTGGGCAGGTGGCCCGTGAAAGTAGACCAACGTGAGTATGTGTTGGCAGGTTGCCCGTGAAAGTAGACCAGCGTGAGTATGTGTGGGCAGGTCGCCCGTGAAAGTAGACCACGTGAGTATGTGTTGGCAGGTTGCCCGTGAAAGTAGACCAGCGTGAGTATGTGTGGGCAGGTCGCCCGTGAAAGTAGACCAACGTGAATGTGTGTTGGTAGGTCGCCCGTGAAAGTAGACCAGCGTGAGTATGTGTGGGCAGGTCACCCATGAAAGTAGACCAGTATGAGTGTGTGGGCAAGTCGCCCTTGAAAGTAGACCACAATGAGTATGTGTGGGCAGGTCGCCCGTTAAAATAGACTAGTGTGAGTATGCGTGGGCTGGTCGCCCCTGAAAATAGACCACAATGAGTATATGTGGGCAAGTTGCCCTTGAAAATAGACCAGTGTAAGTATGTGTGGGCAGCTCGCCCCTGAATTTAGACCAGTATGAGTGTGTGGACAGGTCGCCCTTGATAATAGACCACATTTCTTCAAAAAGCGCGGGTCTCCCAAGATAATGAGACAATTTTCTTTTAAAAAGTGAAGTTCTTGGCTGAGTGGATCACTCAGTAAGCCAGGAAGACCTTTTGTTTTCTTTACAAGCTTACTATACAAAACATTGAAGAATTTTTGCTTCGTAAGCATTGTAAAGAGGGGGCATCTGTTGCTATCCAACTTTTGACCCATGTTTTTGATAAATTTTCAGAAAAAATAAAACAAATAGCAAAAAAACAATGAAAACCCTAAAAAATATATTTTTGATATATTTGCATCGTTTTCAGCATTTTCAACGTTATCTCAAAAGAATTTAAATTTTCAAAGATATTTTGAACGCGTTCAATTTTTAACGTGTAAATTTTACAACCATTGATTTTTCTTATGGAGTCAGCGTTCAATTTTTAACGTGTAAATTTTACAACCATTGATTTTTCTTATAGAGTCAACGTTGGTATGGGGGGATTTACAAGCATGGGGGCATAGAAAATTTAATGGGAAGAGGGGAGGAAAATTAACATGAAGAGCCCTAAAACCCAAAGAACGCCATAAAAAATCAGTCTTCTTTGCAAGCCGCCGCCACCCTCCCTTTATCAAAAAACCAGAGCCCCCATTTTCTCCAGGGGACGGGCCATTCTCTTCCCTTCTACCAAAAATAAGCCATCACCGTTCCCCCTATTTCCTCTCAAGTCCCAGCTAGAGCTTTCCTCTATTTCCCTGTTGAGGCCGGTCGGCCCCCCCTCCCTTTCAAAAACCAGAGAAGCCGCCGCTCACTTCCCCTCTGTCAAAAACAGAGGTCAGCCACCCCACCCATCTCCTGTTGGTTTCTCCATCTTCTTGGGAGAGGAAAGAACCAACCAGACCGGCCCCCTCTGCACACAGACCGCCCCCTTCCCTTAGATGGTTCTCTCTCAAACAGCCACTCACCTAAACCAAACTGGTTCTCCCTCTCACAGCCGTCACTACCTCTTCGCTCAGGAGAACTTTCCCTTCATCTCCCCGTAGATTGGCCTCCACAGAAGCCAACCACCGCCTCCAGCAGCAGCCAACACGTGGCGGCACCCACAGACCCGCAGCTGTTCCCCGCGCTCAGGAAACACTTCCTTCTCCCCCACGGCGAGACCTTCAAGCATTGGCAGATTCGTCTACTGCCACGGCCATAACCACGGCCAAATTTGCCACTAGTAGGAAGAAAGCAAGCTGAGAAGAAGAAAGAAGACAAAGGTTCACAAATTTAAAAAGAGAGAAATCCGAGAGCAGATCTGGACTAGAACAGACCTGCTTGTTGCGTTTTTGAGTGTTTTGCAGGTCAACGCCAATGAGGAAAATGAAGAGGGGAGGAAGCTGTTTTGGATCTCCTCTACTGCCGATCTTTTTGCAGCGGCCCATGAATCCATGCGCCGTAAGTGGCAGCTGCGCGTGGAGGTGACGCTCCGCCACTGCTCCACAGTTCCTAGACTTTTTAGGGACTTGTTTTTTGTAATTTTTACATGTTTGAATATGTATTTAAATTTTTGTTAAATGTTTTTTAGTTTATGTTATGTTGTAAACATTGTAACAGAAAAACATAGTAAAAAGTGATGTGTAAGTGTGTGTTTGTATTTTTATTTATTTATGTGATTAAATTATAAAATAAAAAAGACAAAAAGAATTAAGTGTTTAATTTAAATATGATTAAATATTTCAAGGATAAATAAAATCATGTATTTTTCATGAAAATATAAGAATATGTTTTTATATATATTCTAGGATTTAATAACTGATTTATTAAAGTCTTAGAATTTGATTAATATTTTAAATTTTCAAATCACATCAAATTGTAAAGCAGCTTATCCTGTAGGGTGTGTTAGGGTGTTAATACCTTCCCTAGCCACAATCAGTCCTTTACCCTCGAATCTCTAACAACGACCAGTAAATCTGAATTTTCTAGTAACCCTTAATCAAATACTAGGTGGCAACTCTCAAGAACCAATCACGCAAATATAACAAAAAATCGCCATAGACGTCGCACGGGGGACGTGCGATAATTGTGATAACAATGAAGCCATTGCAAAAGCAAATGAATCAAGGTCTCATCAATGATCCAAATAAGTACTTAGAAAATTCTATTTGATTTAATAAATCAATGAACTGAAAGATGTAAAGATAGAGTGAGTACCCATTATAGACAATGTAGAAGATCCTCTTACTAAATCAATATCCAAAGCATTAATGCTATATGGAGCAATATGATATTAGATACATAAGTAATTGTCTTTGGTGCAGGTGAGAGATTGCTAGTTTAATATGCCCTACCAATCGGTTGGTTACATATGACATAATTATATTCATGTAAAAACATATTTATTATTAATAAAAGTTTAATTTATCTTTAATATTTATATAATATTAGATTAATGAATCTAATATTTAATTTATAAATCTAGAGTAAAAATAAAGTCCATGGAACAAAAATATTTTGCAAACGAAATTATAAAGTTGTTATAATTATGAGATCTCTATTGCATCAAAGCATTGTTCGTAAAATGTTCCTAGTCGATGCTCTCTTAAATACTGGACATTTATTAGAGTCATAAAAACTAATATAATTGTATTCTTTCCTTGATGAAAGGAAGTTGTTGTTCTTATAAGTTGAGGTATATGAGATACCTAGAACTAATATGTAGATGTTTGTCATAAGACATAAACACTAAATTGACCCGCATGAGAATTTCATATGAAGAGATCACCTATATCTATGGAAAGGCTCACATAGTGGTTGTGTAAGTGATCATTAAACTTGAGATCATTAAGTTATCTTATATAGAGAATGTTATACTTTGATCCTGTTACATATTATCTTAATCGAGGTAACGAAGGGAAAGACATTAAGTATATCATGAACTATATAAAGATACTTAAGTGATTAAGATATGATTTATCACTTTAGGTAAATTGGGGAAAAATGTTTTATATATGCTATCAAATAGTATTGACTAAGAAATCCTTGGCCAATGTGGAATGAGATTTAAAAAGAGTTTTAAATATTATTCAAACGATCAATAACTATTATGTAGAGAACAAATATGATTTAACATGGTAGACATACTTCATGCTTTAATGTTAAATCAAAATATTATTAATGAAAGGATATCAATTACACTCAGAAGCCGGTCACTGAAAGCTTAAATCAAACCACTAATAACTTTTCTAATATTTGGAGGATGACACATTGCTAGACGATGTACCTAATTTTCAAATATAAATTAATCAATTTTTGAATTAATAATAAATTAAAAATTTTAATTTATTTAATTCTATTTAATTAGAATTATAATTTATATTTAGACCAACATATTAGGAACCTAATGTGTTACACATATTAAGAACCATTAGTCATAAATCAAATTATGATGACTTAATTAAGTATGACTTAATTAAAATATATTTTATAAATTAAGGATTGTAATATAATTAATACATGGATTGTATTTCTAAACCTAGAAAAAAAAAGATCTTGATTGAGTTAATTTCTAAAATTGTCTTGAATTAATATATGGATATTATTCTAGGGGCAAATTGATATTTTGTCAATTTATAGGGTTTTCCATATTTTCCAATAAATAGCAAGCTATGCCTCTTATTTTTAAAGGTTGTTGTTTATTAGAAACAGAAACTACGTAAGTCACAAAATAGAGAGCTAGCTATAAGTATAACAATCTCTCTCTCTTAAACAGGGATTTAGAAGATTTCTCACTGATGGTTCGTGTGGATTACCATTGGAGGCCAGATAATTGGATGACTTGTGGTTTGCGATAACCCAGCCTTTAAAGAATTATTTAAAGATAGAGAAGATCGAATCTTCAGGTAATAAATCCTTAAACAACTCTAGATTTATCTAACAGGATCGTAGGCACTCCCGAATAGTTTTTTTTTTCCACTCGTGTATGATATTTGAGAACCCATCACCAAGTCGACTAAATAACCAACAATTTAGCTAATCATTTTGAATTCCTCTTGTTTTCACCTCATTTCATTGTAAACCAAAGAATCTTTTATAAAAAAAACACTCCACCACCCATCAAATGTAAAAGGTGAATCAACTCACCTTAGTTTTATAAAAAAGCAATCTCTAATTCAATTTTTTAACACTCAAAACACAGCTTCTAAGACAAAACAAAACCAAAGAAAATGTTGATTTCAACAACTAAGCCAACAACATCAGCTCTTAGATAACATGATGTAAATTTCATTAATGAAAGGGAATTTTAATAACAACAACAACTATCAAGAAAAAACTAGCTTTATATCTCTAAACCATCAATGTTCCATAAATTTAACAAAAACTTAGATAAAGAAAACAACCAAAGAATTTTAGAGATCTATAAAATCTCGCAAAACTTAATTTTAGTAATCTACTCAATAGCAACAACATATGTATAATCAACAGCCTATAAAATTTTGCAAGGAAAATGAAAGGTCAAAGGTAATGTTAGAGAAGTTAGAAATCTCTCAGGTTGAGTTGGCGAGTGCTCCAATACGTAACCAGGAGGTTGATTTTTTGTTTATTTAAAAGGTCGATGGTTTTTTAAAAAACAAATTAATGCATAGAACGCATCATCTGTTGTGGGAATGATGCATTGTTCGCGAGGACAAACAACGCATTGTTTGCTATGATAAAAGACATATTATCCACCTCTTCAAACATTTCGGTTATCACAATTATTGTTTTTTGCATAGAAAATTCATTTTTTCACCCATTTTGATATAAAAAGTACCTAATGAACACTCTTAGAACAAAAACAATCAGTTTAACAACCCAAAAAATCTCAAAAAGATCCAAAAATATAAAATCAAACCAAGAAAAATATTTCTCTCTCCATCTCAATCTATTTTTCTAGGTAGATGGAGGTTCAAAACAACCACCATCAAACTTCCGTCATCGAATAGAACTCGTTGACACCAACAACAAAGAGTTTTGTTGTCTAAAAGTGAATAAAATGATTATTTTCTCTCTCATTGCTGGAATCCGATGACTTTCTCTTATCTCTCTCAAATCCAGAGACTAAAAAATAAATTTTTGTACCAAAATTTAAATTGAAAAACTATAGGGATATTGAAGGAAGACAATAAAAAGTAATAGGATGAAAAGTAACTTTTTCCTCAAATTTTAGATCGGCAATGAGATTTATCCATGCATTATACTTTGGTCCTTTTTCATTCAATTTTTTTCCCGCTAACAATTTTTTAAAAAAAATTAGATATAGAAGGACACAATTAAAAAAAATTGAAGATGAAAAAAAGATTGTGATAAAATGATAATCCTAGGCATTTTAGTATATGTTACTAGACGGGTTCCTGTACTACGCTATGAGTGTGCATTATTTTTCTAGTAAAATATATAGGTGTCGTAAGCATGTTTTAAAAAAGAAGAGAAATTTAATAACTCGGGTTATAGTCCTAACTAACTAAATAAGTTCAATTTATTTGAATCATACGAAGAAAAAAAAAGAGACGCAACAATAGCAAACGAGAAAATATAAATATGAAAAAGCAATCATGATAAAAAAATGGTTACTTTCTCTCTCATCGCTGGAATCCGATGACTTTCTCTTATCTCTCTCAAATCTAGAGATTGAAAAATAAACTTTTGTACCAAAATTCAAATTGAAAAACTATAGGGGTATTGAAGGAAGACAATGAAAAGTAATAGGATGAAAAGTAACTTTTTCCCCAAATTTTAGATTGATAATGAGATTTATCCATGCTTTATACTTTGGTCCTCTTTCATTCAATTTTTTTCTCGCTAATAATTTTTTTTCAAAAATTAGTTATAGAAGACACAATTAAAAAAAATTAAGATGAAAAAAGAATGTGCTAAAATGATAATCCCAGGCATTTTAGTATATATTACTAGACAGGTGTCTGTGCTACGCTGCGGTGTGCATTATTTTTCTAATAAAATATTTAGGTGTCGTAAGCATGTTTTAAAAAAAAAACAGAAATTCAATAACTCGGGTTATACTCTCTACTAACTAAATAAGTTGGATTTATTTGAATCATATGAAGAAAAAAAGAGACGCAACGATAGCAAACGAGAAAATATATATATGAAAAGGCAATCATGATATAAAATGATTACTTTCTCTCTCATCGCTGAAATTCGATGACTTTCTCATATCTCTCTTAAATCCAGAGACTGAAAAATAAACTATTGCACCAAAATTCAAATTGAAAAACTATAGGGATATTGAAGGAAGACAATGAAAAGTAAATTTTTCCCTAAATTTTAAATTGGCAATGAGATTTATTCATGCTTTATACTTTGGTCCTCTTTCATTCAAATTTTTTCTTGCTAACAATTGTTTTTCAAAAATTAGATATAGAAGACGCAATTAAAAAAAATTAAGATGAAAAAAGAATGTGCTAAAATTATAATGCTAGGCATTTTAGTATATGTTACTAGACAAGTGCCTATGTTATGCTACGAGTCTGCATTATTTTTATAGTGAAATATTTAGGTGTTGTAAGCATGTTTTTTTTAAAAAGAAAAGATTCAATAACTCGGGTTATAGTTCCCAACTAACTAAATAAGTTAGATTTATTTAAATCATAGGAAATAAAAGACCTAACGATAGCAAACTAGAAAATTTATATATGAAACAGATTGAATAAAGTAAAAGGAAAAAAAATACTATGCAAGACAACACATATTATATATATAATTACAAATAAATCATAATAACCTCTTAAAAAATTAAACACACCCACTATAATTAAAAAATATATGTTATTTAAAAAAGGATAAATAAACCGAAAAATCACATAGAAAAGGAATTAATTAAAACATAAATTTAAAAATTATTTTAAAAAATATATCATAAAAATTGAAAATTAGAAAAAAAACACAAAAAGAAAAAGGCTAGGCGTTATGGGACGTGTAAACCAAGCCAGGTGATTGGCCTACTAAGAAAAGGCTCGCACGCGGGCTTGCAAGTTTAGGCCCCCACACAAGGGACTATTTTTTTTTTTAAGTTAATAGGTCATCCACTCAATTCTTTGACAAAAAAAAAAGAGATGAGGCGTTGTCTATTTTGGTAGATGACACATTGTTTATAATTCTCCAGTTTTTGACCACTTTGGTTTACTCAAAACATCTAGGAAATACCCTTAAAACTTTATTAAACCAACCCATGACCTCTAAAAACATAAAAACATCCACCCCAAAACCCATAATTAACTCAAAACAAAAACTTTTCCCAATCTCAAATTGTTTTTAAACACTTTTAAGGTAAAAAAAACACCTACTCTTAACTTTTTTCATCATACGAAACTATTAGACACAAAAATCGACTATTTTAATAGTCGAAATCATCTCCAACATAAACTCTCTCTGTACACTAGAATTCAGCAACTCCATCTCTCTCTTACACAAAAAAACTAAAAAAATAAGAAAATAAAGGTTGATATCAATATTAAAATTTTAAAAATAAGAGGATCGATTATCTAATAGCTAAAAAAAAATAATGGATTAAAATGTATTTTTCAAACAAATTCCAAAGCCGCCATCTATTTTACCTGTCTTTTTCACTTCAGTTCTTTATCTTTTAATTCAACTCTCTTTCTTAAAAAATATGTAATTGGGTGCTAATTTAAGTTTAAAAGGGCTCAATTATACAAATAAAAGTTTGAAAATCAAATTAAATTTTTTTTAAAAATTCACTATTGAAATTCATGAAAATATGTTAAATGATGAATAGTAAATAGCTATATAAAATCTTATATCTCTTTTAGTTTAAATCATAATTATAAGAATTTTTTGGTTCACTTTTCTTCTTCATAATAAATTTTTATAAAAGTTAGATAAAGAATGATGTAAATGAGAAAAAAAATTAGATTTTAAAAAAAGAACTATATTTTTTTAAAAAAGGGTAAACTATTTCATAATAAAAAATATGTTGGGATTAGCTTTATTGTTGTTTCCTATAATTTTAATAATATAATATAATAAAGATGAAGATAGAATAAGATAGTGATGATGCGATGAAACCCTAGCCTCTCTCTCCTCCTCTAAACCCTCCCGTTCCCTGTTGCCACAATTTTGGCGTCTGGATCCGGTGCACTCAGCAAGAGAGAGAGAGAGAAAGGTAATTGAAGAAAATGACGACAACGGCCCTGGACATGTCTCTAGACGACATAATAGAAAACAACAGGAAGTCGTCGAATTCTCGAGGCAGACCTCGTTCTTCTGGCGGCCCTGGTCCTTCCCGTCGGTTCTCCAATCGCGCGGGAAACATAACAACGCCCTATTCCAAGGTTACCATCTCACGCATTCTTTGGATTGATTGATTGAACTAATCATAAAAAAAAATATGCACATGCTTAACTATTTTGATTCGAAACTGCTACAGCCCCAGGTCCAAGCTCCAGAGACGTCATGGCAGCACGACATGTTCACGGATAATCCTGTTTCTGCTTCTGCATATCCTGCTCGTGCTTCTTCCATTGAGACTGGGACTAAACTCTATATTTCCAACTTAGATTTCGGTGTTTCTACTGAAGACATCAAGGTCAGTCCTTTTTCTTTTTATTTTGTTTCTTAATTTGCAAATGTATTCGACCCATGAAAAGTAATCGAGTTACTTTAATTTTGTACTGATTTCTGTACAGGAGCTTTTCTCGGAGATTGGTGACCTTAAACGATATTCAGTCCATTATGATAGGAGTGGAAGATCAGAGGTAATCAATCAGTTCATCTACTTTCATAATCTGGAAATTATTTGTGTCCCTCGTGATTACGAAAAAGAAAGGTAATTTCTCGCAGGGAACGGCGGAGATAGTCTTTGCACGGCGGGAAGATGCTGTCTCTGCTGTCAAGAGATACAATAATGTTCAACTGGATGGAAAGCCAATGAAGATTGAGATTGTGGGAACAAATATTGCCACTCGGCCTGCTGTCTCTCCATCCACTAATGGCATGTATAGGAATCAAAATATTGCTGCTCCTAGAAGGTTAGCATTTTAAGTTGTTCCATGACTTACATGCTGTACAATTTCTCTAGTTTAGCCTTTGTGATGGGGTGGTGCTGGTCCGTGGTTTGGTCCGTTTTCTGTTATGCATGATTGGAGTTTCTCATCACTTTCGTCATACCTTTGCTGTATTGATTGCATTAATTTGTTCTGAACTTTGCATGTGTTTGTAATATCAGTTTCCAGCAATGGTCATTTATGTTTGTCTGTGTGTGAGTCTGTGTCCCAATCGGCAAACCCTGTGCTCCTTTTGTTTTGAACTACTGAATTGTGTTTGTGAGTGCTTGTGTATTATCATATTTCATTTTATTTTTTGCATTTGAATTATGTTTGATTTTCTATAATGCAGTAGTAGCCAAGGAAGGGGTGGTACCACGGGACGGCCTCGTGGTGGTGGCCATGGAGTTAGAAGGGGTGGTCGTGGAAGGGGTAGAGGTCGTGGTGAAAAGATATCTGCAGAAGATCTAGATGCTGATTTAGAAAAGTACCATTCAGAAGCTATGCAAGAAAACTGATGGCATTGCCAAGTTCTTGCTCATTTTGCTCGTTTAAGTTTTTTCCTGGAATAGCACCTTGCATTATGATGCTTCGAATTAAAGTACATGTACTTTACCAGTATGCTTCTGTTTTATAGAAGGAAACACAGTCCCAAGTGAGTGCTTGAATTTACTTTTGAAGACATGGGCTTCTTCGACTGTTTGTTGGTTCCTGAATTTCAACTTTGTACTTGGGTTAATGGGCAGCTATTTGATGTACTATATTATTCCCTTCTTTCTTCTATCTAAATACTCCCATTCTCATTGATAGTATCTCTCTGTTCTTTGAAGACCTGAAATGGGTACTGTTATGAGTTGAAGAAAGAGTATGCCGGCTGCAGTTGATTGATGTAGATTTTCTCCATGATCGTCAATCAGTTCACCATGGGCCTGCTTCTGCTCATGGAGCTGGTGAGTCCACATAATTTCAAACCTAGCACTCGGGATTTTTGGTACCTACATCTTTATATGATTGATTAAGTCATAGACGGTCATGTAGTTAGATGAAATCTGTCTGTCTTGCTCATCCTTGGGAATGCTAGCTTGCTAATTATGCCTTGACCACTTGACATTTGTTGTGGATTTATGCTGACTCGCTTGCGTTATTATCTGTTCACAGCATTTGATGTGATTCCTTTTAAGATATGTTAATATTAGATTTAATAGTTTGAAACTTGATTAAATAAAAACTTGTTAAATTAAAGTAACACATAATGATTATTTTCACTTTACGCCTATAAATATAAATAGACACGAACATGTAGTATAAGATCATAGTAAAATTAGATTAATTCTTTGAAGAGTTTGCAAGTTTAATCAAGAATTTAATAAAAGAATCGCCAAATCATGAAAGATAATAAAAATGTTGAATTTTTTTTTTAAAAATCTATTTTTAAAAAGGTCTCTACAAGAGTTTTTATATTATAAAAAATCCTAAATTTAATAAGATGTCTAATTAATATGGATAAACCTAATATATAATAATAATAATCCAATGAATTTAAATTTAAATAAAAAATTTAATATCTCTAAAAAATCTAATAATAATTAAAAAATAAATAAAATAATAGCTCAATTAATATAAATAAGACTAAAGTTGTTTTGTTAATCTGTTAATAGAATCGAAGCTTAGCTTCAAACACATGGTTCTTTATTGTCTTAATGAATTAGAAAATGTGTCATATATTGCTGGAAAGTTATGGTTGTCTACTTTTCAATGTAACTAAAATCATATTAAAATTCTTTTTGTAGTTCCAATTATGACCAAAATAATAGCGAAAGGTCAAAATTTACATATTTGATTTTTTTTTTCAATCTTTTTATAATGTTTGAATACTCACCTACAAGCTCTTCTTGAATATGAAAATATGAATTAAATTAATCGAGGCTTGTACTTTATTATTTAATATTTTCTTAAAATCTATCTTAGCCTATTTGTCTTGAAGAAGTCTATTTAAAACTTTTTGAATCTCTTAGCTCTAAGTCTTGTCATTAAACCAATTAGAACTTCTAATGAATCTGTTGGTGTTGCTTGAATTGTATCATTCCTTCTTTCATTGAGTGGATTCATCCTTGAATTATCTTCTCCACAAAATAAAGAGATCAAAAAAAATATTGAATGTAACATTGATACCATACTTACCTGGTAGATTCACTTTATAAGTATTGTCATTAATCTTCTTTATGATCTGAAAAAGTCCTTCTCCTCGTGTCATCAATTTTGATCTCTTTTGTTCAAGAAACTTTTCTTTTCTCGTATGTACCCAAACCTAATTTCCTGGTTCAAACCTTACTAATTTGTGTTTTCTATTAGCGTTGAATGTATGTTGCTCTTTTTTTCCCTATTTTTTTATCGTGTCTTTTTTTATTACTATCAAGATTAATCCTTTCATCAACAAGTAAAGGAATCAAATTTAATGGTGTTAAAGGATTAAAACCATAAATAATCTCAAATGGTTAATAATTAGTAGTAGAATGCATATTACGATTGCATCCATAAACAAATGACAAATAATTTTTTCAATTTTTAATATTCTTTTGAATGACTACTCTTAATAATTAAGTTAAAGTCTTGTTTACTACTTCGGTTTAACCATTTGTTTATGGATGACAAATAGTAGAAAACAAAAATTTAATTCCTAACTTACCTCACAAAATCTTTCAAAAATAGTTCGAATATTTAACATCTCGATTAGACACAATGCTCATTGGAACGACCGAACTACCTCCTTCAAGAATAGATATACTATATTCATTACATCATCAGTTTTATAGTAAGATATAAAATGTCTCATCTTAGAAAATTTATCTACAACAACAAATATGAAGTCTCTTCCTTTCCTTAACCTAGTTAAACCTAAAATAAAGTTTATAGAAATATCAACACAAGATTCCTTAGGAACATGTAAAGGTCTATATAACCCATGAGGCATCAATTTAGACTTAGCTTGTTTACATGTTATGCACCTATCACAAATTTTTTGTACATCTCTTTTCATGTTAGGCCAATAAAAATATTCATGTAAATCTTTAAAATCTTAGTAATCTTAAAGTGTCCCATTAATCCACCACTATAAGCTTTCCTTACAAGCAATTCATGCATTGAATAATTAATGATGCAACCATATAATTCAATAGTTTTACCCATATTTACCTAATATTTTGCCTATGTTTTATATATAAAATGCCTTGATGTTCTTTGTTTTATGTTTTGAAGGCACTTTTGGATGAAAAATTAAAAAAAAATAGAGATAATTGGTAGATTTGACCTCCAGTCGAGGTTTTGTGCAGAGCTTGGGCTCTAAAGGTTGAAATGAAGTGATTCCAGTGGCTTAGAAAGCTAACATCCATACATTTCTATACATATATGGCAAGAAAAATAAAAAAGAGAAAGAGCATGGAAATCGTAGCCTTGAAAGACAAATCTCGCATTTTTCAAGTGTTGACCTTCAGCCATTTCGACTTGAATATCTTGAGCTACAAAAGTTCATTAGCTACAAACTCAATTTTTTTGAATTCTTGACTCGAAGATCTATCAGCCTACCAAATGTCAGTAGAAAAAGAGCTTATATGAGAGATATATGATTTTTCTAAATGACACATGAATTATGTCAGCAAGCAGGTTTTGTGAAGAAACAAGTCCAAAGTACTTCTCAAAGCATCCAAACCAACATCCAAGTCTTTATTTTGGCAATTTAGCTTCTCTAAGTCAAAAGTCATAGCTTGAAAATTTTATGTAAGGCTATTTTTTCTTTTTTAAGAAAATAGTTATTGAAATATTTAAATGTAAATTGTCTACTTAGAAAAGAACTATTTTGTAGAAAAGGGATTAGGGTTTCCTATAAAATAAAAAGAAAGAGAGAAAGGAATGAGGGAGGCCAGAAAAGAGAAGAAATACACACCTTTTCCTCCAAAAACCCGAAATCATACGTCCTTCTTTCTTTTTTATTAGTTTTTCAATAAACATGCAAGGCTAAGGTCTTTTTCTTGGTTGCAAGGACACAGAAACCTTCGGATTTCAAGAACTGTGATACTTATTTTACCTTTTCTTTTTAGTTTATATGATGAATATGTTTGTTTTCCTACGCTGATTTCCTATGATTGTTTTTCTATGCTGATTTCCTATGATTGTTTATTTTGATTGCTAGAGCGGACTCTAAGTTATTATTGTAAATAATCTATTGCTAAGTTTACTATCCAAATCGGAGTTGTGATATATAAACTTGTGAAGCAACTGAGCTTAATAATCGTGGCGGATCCATGTTATTAATTTTAAGAAAAACATTCGATCAAATCAAACATGGACTGCGGATAGTTATGTTGTCTAGATTAATTAACTTATCTCGTTCTTAAGGCTGCCATTGAATTAAGGAAAGGAGATTATCCCACCAACACACAACAAGTGCAACAAAAAAAGTTTATTGATCCGAAAATTGCACCCTTATATGTTTGGTTATGCATTTATTTATATTGACTATAGACTGAAACAAACCCTAATAAACCCCTTATGTGGACTTATATGAGGCCCATTTACAATTAAACTCAAATAATATAAATAAAACCTTAAACCAAGAAGAAAATAATAATAACAATAATAAATATGAATTTAATATCCTAATATGATAGGATTAGATTTGTCACCCAGAAAATCCGATCTGAAGGTAGAATTAATTCTGAAGTCTTCTTTCCTTGTTGTAGCTAGGATGAATAAGGAATCCTTGTAAGAAAAGGATTCTAAAACATTTATGAATCCTTACCATGCTTGAAAACTATGTTGCAGCCCATTAAAGATCCTTGTAGAGCTAGAAGATTCCCAAAACAAGCTGTCACACCCTTGTATCATTAGGAAAAACAAGCCTAATAAGGCTGTTATGGGGCTGGACACATCAGTCCCTTGTTCCACATGAATTGGGTTCTTCTTGGACTTTAATTAAATTAATTAGAGGCTGTCTTTCATGCTCATTAGACCTAGGTCCATCTTGCTCCATATATTCTGTACAAGCCCATTTAATGCTTCTTTAAGCTTCTTTGCCTTAGCTCTTGTAATTGGCCCAATTAGCACCTTTAATCAGTCGTTGACATGATTACGCTTGGTGTTAGGCTGATCCTCATCATTACCCTCCCAAGCATTGAATCCAAAAGAGAATGTTAGTGTGATCACGTTGTGAAGTGGGAAAGAACATTATAGAGCAAAGGTCGAAACAAATTGAGATGGAGGAAGAAAAGGAGATAGAAACTGAATTGAGTATAAAGAAGAAACACCGTACTTCTTCATAAACTGAAACAATGACCAATACTCCAAGGTAAGTCCTAACTCAATGAATTCCAGTTTTAAGAAAATTCCCCCTTTTCCATTGAGTTCTTCTAGTTCGATGAAAGAGGACAAAGAAAAAGAGATTTTAGAGGTTTTTAAGATAGTGAAGCTCAACATTCCTTTGATTGATGTTATCAAGCAAATTCCCAAGTATGCCAAATTCTTGAAGGAGTTGTGTACTACCAAGAGAGCTTACAAGCTGAAAGGCTACGAAACAGTAAGTATGAGTGAAGTTATATATGCTTTTATTCAAAAGAATTTACCTTTGAAGCAAAAAGACCCATGTGCGTTTACTATCCCATGTGTTGTTGGTAATATAGTTTTAAAAGGGCATTATGCGATTTAGGTGCATCCATAAGTGTTATGCCTAAACATGTTTATGATTCTCTTAATCTTGAGCCTTTGATTAAAACTAGTATTGTAATACAACTTGTGGATCATAGTTTTGTTTCTCCACTTGGTGTGATAGAAGATTGATAGTTTAGTTATTCCATGTGACTTTTTATATTCTTGATATGGAACGTGAGTCTTGTGATTCTTCCTCGAACAACAACACTCCTATATTGTTGGAAGACCATTCTTGAAAACTGCTAATACGAAAATTGATTGCGGTAAGGATACTTTATTTATGGAAGTAGGAGATGAAAAAATTGAATTTAATTTTCATGATACAATGAAATATCCTTTCAATAATGTTTATTCTATCACATGTTATGACCAAATTGATAAGTATGTGCAGCAAGTTTTTGATTTTGATTGCGAGGATGGATTAAGCATGGCTTTGAGCTATGGTTGTTATTTTACCGAGATAGAAGAGATGGAGAAGCACATATATGTTCCCTAAAACGTTCAAGAATCAGCCTTGGCTTTGCAAACCATCCCCCATGGTAATGTCTTTGTTGATTTAGTACTTTCACATAAAAAGCTTTTGTCATCTATTTTATAGGCACCCAAGATAGAATTGAAACATTTCCCTGATAATTTAAAGTATGTATTCATTGGCGACAACAATACACTTCATGTTATCATAGCACAAGGTTTGACAAGTGCGCAAGAGGAAAAACTTGTGAAGTTGTTGTGCGATCACAAAACGACAACTGGATGGACTTTAGCCGACATCAAGGGCATTAGTCCCTCAAGGTGTATGCATCACATATTATTGGAGGACAATGCGAAACCAACAAGGGAAATGCAAAGGTGGTTGAACCCGTCTATGATGGAGGTAGTGAAAGTTGAAATTTTAAAATTATTAGATGCAGGAGTCATTTACTCCATCACAAACAGTAAATGGATGGCGCCAATCCATGTGGAGCTCAAAAAGACTGGAATCACATTGGTAAAGAACAAAAAAGATGAACTCATTTCTACTCGCATCTCGAGTGGTTGGAGAATGTGTGTTGATTATAGAAAGCTTAATCTTTCTATACGCAAAAATCATTTCCCATTACCGAATGCTTGAGCGTTGACACGACCAAAAGATTGATGTCTTCTCCCAAGTGTAGGAGTGTCGAAGTAATAAATAACCCGGCAAGACTAGGGTCGAACCACATGGGGGTTAACTATATAATAATAATAATAATAATAATAATAATAATAATAAGTTGAAGAGAGCTTTGAGATGTGATATTGATATAAGGATTAAACAATGATAAAAACAATTGTCAAGGTTAGAGGATCCACTAATGGTATTTTAAACAAGTATAGTATAAACTCTTATTACTCAACTGGAAACCACACACAAAGGAGGTTCCAATTGGATTATAAATTGTTAACATGATTACCTTAGTTATCTTATTCGAATAATTCTAATACTTGTAAATGTTGTAGGTATTCATGATTATAACTTATGTTAACAACAAATCAAGTTCCTTTCATAGCACGTGTCGGTTATACCATACGGTTTAGGCTATGAAAGTGCCAAGTATTTGTTGTACCAATGTTATACAACATAAATCTAGATTAACTATTTAACAAGCAAAGTATTAAGAGTGAATAAGATAACAAATATAAAACATGTTAGTATCAAACATTAAAGTCCATGTTGAGTTTATATTATACTTATTCTTACACCATTAGTGTAACCTTTTCACCTTCACATAATAAACTTAGCTAAACATAATAAAAGAGAGAAATATAAATAAGATATAAGGAAATGAAAAGCATAAACAAGAGATTAATATAAACAAAACTTAAGCATTATAAAAATATAAAGAAAGAGCAAGAACATGATCTTGATCTGAAAACCAAGATGCCTAAATACATGGCAAATGCCTCCTTTTATAGGCTAAAATTTGAAACTATTGATTTGATGACTAATTGTTGAGTGGGTGGCCACATCTTAACTTGGTGACAGTCCTTATCTTCTTGTCTGAACAAAACATCATTGCTAACGTCAGAATTTGAACATATTGTCCTCATGAAAGTTCTAGGAAATTGTCTCAGCTTTTCAAAAAAAAAAAAAAAGAATCAATGCATTTGGACTTCTAGAACTCAAGATATGGGTTGAACACTGAACAGTTTCTGGGCTGCAAGACAGATTCCGACTTCTCTGTTGTTGCTAAGATTTGGACTTCCAAACAACAGAATTGAGTCTTTCACTCCCCCATAAATGTTTTAGGCCTATGTTTTAGCTTTGTAGTCATATAAACCAAATTGAAATCCAAGTTCTACAACTTCAGATATGACCCAATGACTAAACAGTGTTCCAGTTTGGACTAAACCAGCATCTCTTTTCTAAGCTTAACCCTCTCTTTGTCTTCTTAATTTCAGTAGTTAAACTCATCAATCAATCCCTTGATTTATGTGATAGACCTGCATTTAAGATGAACATTTACCTTAAATTAAAGGTATCTTATAGTATTAGACTTGTTATTATAAAACATGCTTTAGTTAAGGAGTTATTGATGCTTTAAGTGCAAAATAATGATATAAATCCTTGATAAAAATGCACTTTTAAGTACTAATCACCCCCCCAACTAGCTTATTACTAGTCCCTAGTAATCAAAACGTTAAAATAGAAAAACAACTTGCAAGTTCCACAAAGTAAGACATTCATCATTCAACTTCCATTAATCTATCCAAGTAAACAAACTCTCATTAAATTTATATATCTGCTTCATACTTCTTAAACAAGATATTAATTAACCTTCCTTTTGTGCTCAATATATGAACACATAGTTATGAGGTTTTACTTGGAAGAAAACAAAATTTTTGTTCTAATGTTTAAGGTTAACTTCCTTAGGTTGGGATCATTATCTTTTTTTTTCTTTCCTTTTCTTTTTCTTAAAACACAATGCATCTTTAACCTATGTAACTAACTTTCGGCTAATGACTCTCAGACCAGTTAGTCTTAGGGCATTAGGTGTTGAGACACCCCTACGACCTTAGTAACTCAGGTTGCAGATACTAATATGTAGATAGTGGAATGTTTGATTCCCTTAAGCTTTTCTCCTTAACCCATGTAACAAACGTTGGGCCAATAGCTCCCAAGTCAGTTGACTTTAGGGTATTAGGTGTTAAAACACCCCTTCGGGCTTAATTGCTTAGGTTAGGGAGGCTACGAAACCAAACTTATGTACGTTTTTATTATCATTAATTTTTTTTTAATTTTTTGTTTTGCAAATTATATACTATCCATTTCCCTTAGTTGTTACCTTTAACAAAAGAACATAAATAATGTAATAATCTAATGTGGAACCCACAATCATATGTTAAAGTGTGTGTGTGAAAATGAAGGTTTAAAAATACTTGTTAAATGAGTATATGAGTAGAATCAAGTAATAACAATGCAAGAGTTTGTAAACCTGAATATTTCAAGAAGTATTCTGATAGACCTTGATAAGAGTATTTACTAAGATGCGTCTCAAGAGTCAATAAAATTCCTCCTTACTCTGACATCCTAATAACAGTTTCATCAAATGGTTTTAATAATAGCAAAAACAGTTAGTAAGTAGGTTTTTTTTTTAATGTCAACTACTACCCTCCCCCCAACCAGAACGAGACATTGTCCTCAATGTCATAAGGTAGAAAAATAGAATATAGAAGACATCACCTGAAACAACGAACACTGACAAACCTGAAACACACTTAAACAAATATAAGAAATAATAAAACCAAAAGACACAAGGATTCACAAACGAAGGCTCAAATCCAATCTAAGCTTTTTACGGCTTTCCTTAGTTGACCAATTTATGCGACTCATGGAGGGATCAATTACAGGGATGAAAGATTGTAGTTGGTCAATCAATTGTTCAGCAGTAGCAGCAGAGATTATGATTTGTCGTGCCGAAGATGTTAGAAATTCTTGTTCCACAGCTTGGTCAAGAAAAGACAATAAATTATCATAAAAAACCATTAACATTTAACAGACCTATGGGTTTATGGTGAATGTGCAGTTGGGCCCAAGAGGAAATATGAAAGATCTCTTCCAATATGCCCAGACCACTTGGTAAAGCAATGAAGGCATCAGCATGGTTAAACATTGCATTCAGTTGATCAGACATTGTGGGGACCTGTAGTTCCTCTCCAATTGTTTTGCCAATGATGTCCCCTTTTGCTAAAGCTTTGGGGACGACCCCCAAAACTTGACTACCTTCTAAAAATGTAGCTATTGACACCCCCCCATTAACCCAAAGCTGCCTTCCCCCATATACTGAATGAATCTTTCTCTCAACTAGTACTTGACCAAGATGATTTGCTGATTCTAAAAACTCTTTTTCTTTCTCAGGACTGGATCCACCAAAAACACAAATATTTCTTATCTGATGACTCCATTTCTACACACTTCTATATCTGTTGAATGTATGGGTTGAGTAGAAATGAAGGGAAGGAAGAGAAGATTTTATATATGAGAAATTGAAAATGCAAGCCGGCTGGAGTCTCTCTCTCTCTCTCTCTCTATTTATTTTGAAAAAGCATGTGTATGTACATGCAGTTATGATTGTGGCTCACATCTTCCTTTGTTTTTACGTCCAAGAACGGCTTAAACGCCCTCTATGGGTTGGGGTTAGGCTTCCAATCAGTTTTCTTAAAAATTGGCAAATAGGGTTTTTTTAGTCAGATTCCCAAGACTAAGTTGAGCATGTTCTTTATGGAATTGTGGCCATATCATGAATTGCATGATACACATCTCTAATATGATGCATCTCAAGAGTCAATAGAAGATTATCTAAAGACCCCTTACTCAAGTCATCCTTAATGAATTGTATTTTATCTTCACGGTTTACAGACACCATTCCTAAAGAATGACATGTTGTATTACAAGTCCATCTGGCACATCTGTGACAGACTTTCAATCGTTTTGCACGACGTTTCTTTGAAAAAGTGCTTTTACCTGTCCCATGCATGTATGAAATGAAAGAATTAGAGGACTCACCTGATAATCAGACCTTTGCTTCAATTAGCCAGCGAATATCTTCAGGAATTCCATGATTCATTAACAACTTCAATCTTGCACACCTAGCACGGTAAATTTTTGCAATCGCATTTAGAGGCAAAGCAGGAAAATACTTTTTCGATTTTTCAAGAGTGGTGTCCATTTTCAAATGAGAATTGGAGAAGAGATTCAAATAAGGGAAAAAGAGCAAAGAATTGCACAAATATATATATATATATTAGTTATTATAGGAAACTGAAAGAACCAACTTAAGTCACGAAGTACCGTTATCCGTCATTTGACCAGGGTGAGAGAGACTAGCAAAACAAAAGTTGCACCAAAATGAAACACAAAACAATGTGAGAAAAAGAATTAATTTTTATATACAGGATCACTCAATTCAATAGAGTCATTTTCAACTGAAAAATTGTCAAAGTAAACTTTCAAACGATGTCCATTTACCTTGAAAACATTGCTATTTTTTGGATTCTCAATATCACAGGCCCATATGGATACACATGTTTCACAATAAAAGAACCGCTCCATCTTGATCTTAGTTTTCCAGGAAATAAATGGAGTCGAGGGTTATAAAACAAAACTTTTTGACCAACATTGAATGTTTTTCTCAGTAATTTCTTGTCATGAAACTATTTGATTCTTGCTTTATGAATTCTTGAATTTTCATATGCATCATTTCTTATTTCTTTAATCTCATTTATTTGTAATTTTTGCAGCTGACTAACATCATCAAGGTTAGAATTGAAAGCTTTAATAGCCCAATAAGCTTTATGTTCAAGTTCCACAGGCAAGTGACAAGGTTTTCCATAGACTAGTCTATAAGGTGACATACCTAATGATGTTTTATAAGCAGTTCGATAAGCCCAAAGTGCATCATTAAGGCTTAAAGACCAGTCTTTTCTATTAGGGTTCATTGTTTTCTCCAAGATCTGTTTGATCTCCCTATTAGCAAGCTCTACTTGTCCACTTGTCTGAGGGTGATAAGGTGTGGCAACTTTGTGTGTGATTCTATATTTCTTCATTAAAAACTCAAATGACTTTGTTATAGAAATGTGTTCCACCATCACTTAACATGGCTCGAGGGATTCCAAATCGACTCAAAATATTTTCTTTCAAAAACTTTATCACTGTTTTGTGGTCATTATTTCGACTTGGAATTGCCTCTATCCATTTTGAAACATAATCTACTGCGACTAATATGTACAAGAAACCAAATGATGGAGGAAATGGACCTATGAAATCTATACCCCAATAGTCAAAGATCTCAATGACAAGAATAGGATTTAAAGGTATCATATGATGTTTTGAAATAGATCCCAAATTTTGACAAATTTCACAAGTCTTGCAGAATGCATGTGAGTCATTGAACATGGTAGGCTAGTAAAATCCACTTTGTAAGATTTCTGCAGTGGTCTTTCTTGATGAGAAATGGCCCCCAAATGCCTCAGAATGACAAAAATTAATGGCATTACTTACCTCATTGTCAGGAATGCATCTTCGAAATATTTGAATAAATAAGGGTCATTCTAATAAAAGTTCTTCACTTTGTTCAAGAACTTTTTTTTGTCTTGGGTACTCCAATGAGCTGGCAATTGTCCTGAAACAAGAAAATTAACAATATTAGCAAACCAAGGCATTGTAGAGATAGAAATAAAGATTCATCAGGAAAGTAGTCATCGATAGGTGTGATGTCAGATCTCGAATCTATTGTCAATCTTGACAAATGATCTGTGACAACATTTTCGGTGCCTTTCTTGTCTTTGATTGTGATATCAAATTCTTAAAGTATCAAAATACACCGCACCAATCTAGCTTAGAATCTTTCTTAGAAAAAAGATATTTGAATGCTGCATGATCACTAAAAACAACAACAGGTGAGCCAACAAGATAAAACTTGAATTTTTCACATGTAAATACTACTGCAAGTAATTTTTTTTAATGGTGGTGTAATTCATTTGAGCACTATTTAAATTTTTACTTGCATAGTAAATTACATAAGGTTTCTTATCTTTTCTTTGTCCCAAGACAGCACCCACGACATAATCACTAGCATCACACATTATTTCAAAAAGGTAATGACCAACCAAGAGGTTGAATGACAGGAGTAGAAGTAAGCAAGTTTTTAAGTTTAACAAAGACTTCTTCACAATGTTCAGTCCATTCAAAAATATTATCCTTTGTTAAAAGTTTACTCAATGGCTTAGATATTACACTAAAATCTTTGATGAACCTTCTATAAAAACCAGCATGTCCTAAGAATGATCTAACATCTTTAATAGATTTTGGTGTTGGCAAGTTAGCAATTAACTCGATTTTAGATTTGTCAACCTCAATTCCTTTCGATGAAATAATGTGACCAAGTACAATACTGTTTGTTACCATTAAGTGACATTTTTCCCAATTCAGTACAAGATTCTTCTCTTCACACCTACTCAAAACCTTTTCTAAGTTAGTCAAACAATCATTAAATGAATCATCAAAAACAGAAAAATCATCCATAAAAATCTCAAGAAAACGTTTAACCATATCACTGAATATGCTAAGCATGTATCTTTGAAATGTGGCTGGTGCATTACATAATCCGAAAGGCATTCTTCGATACGCAAAAGTATCAAATGGACATGTGAAAGTAGTCTTCTCTTGATCTTCCAATGTAATTTCAATTTGGTTGTAACCTGAATAGCTATCTAGGAAACAATAAAATTCATGACCTGCAACTTTTCTAGGATTTGATCCATGAAAGTTGAAGGAAAATGATCTTTTCTAGTCATTGAATTAAGTTTCCTATAGTCAATGCATATGCGCCAACCAGTAATAATCCTAATTGGAATTAACTCATTTTTCTCATTGTTATCATAGTGACTCCAGACTTCTTGGGTAGGACTTACCCATTTGCTGTCAGAAACAGGATAAATGATTCCATTATCTTGAAGCTTAGTGACTTCATTTTTCACTACTTTTTTCATATTAGGATTAAGCATTCGTTGCATTTCTTTAGAGGGTTTAGCATTTTCCTCCAAATAAATCCTGTGTGTGCAAATCAAAGGACTAATTCCTTTTATGTCAGCTATGATCCATCCTAATGCATTTTTGTGCATTTTCAGAGTTTGTAATAACTTACCTGATTTGATCACTTGGTTACACAACTCACACGCAAAGACACCAATTCCCTGAAAAGCCAAGTAAATCAGGTTTGATAGGAGTGTGACACAAAGATCACTTATACCTAGGCACCATCACTATTAGAAATGGAAAACCCCCACCCAATGAATATTGATTCGCGAACGAGAAGTATAAGGATGACGCCATAAAGATAGTTGTTTTTCAGTTCTTTAGAGAACCATGGAAGGGAGATTATCTCACCAACACACACACACACACACAAAGTGCGGCAAACAAGAAGTTTTATTAATCTGAATTGTCTAACTTACATGTCTTGCTATGCCTTTATTTATACTAACTCTAGACTTGAATAAACCCTAATAGACCCCCCCTTAGGTGGACTTATATGAAGCCCACTTACAATTGACCCAAGTAAGTAATAATAACCCAAAGACTAAAAAGAAAATAATAAAAAACAATAAAAATCCAAAAATTACCATCCTAAATATGCTAGAATCAGATTTATCACCCTTAAGAAATCCCAAATAAACTAGGGAATCTGATTTGAAGTTAGAATTAATTCTGAAGTCTTTTTTTCTTATTGTAGCTAGGATGAATAAGGAATCCTGGTAAGAAAAGGATTTTGAAACATTAATAAATCCCTGCCACACTTGGAAAACTATATTGCAGCACATTAAATATCCTTGTAGAATTAGGATATTCCCAAAACAAGCTGCCACATCCTTTTAGGAAAAGAATCCTAGCCAAATAGAAAGTCCACAAGTCAAAATGAAGTAAATAACAAAATTCATACAGCCTCTGTTGACTAGTATTGTGATGCCTTCCAAAACTCCGATTGACTTAAAATTGTAACCCAATGTAGGCCAACATGTCAGGAGACTCCACGTAAAATTTCGGCCCGATCCAACGATCGGATTGAGAATAATGATTGTTTCTGTAAAACTGGATAGTTGCACATTTCACGTCAAAATCTGAATTTGACCTTGCCTGAATCGTATCATTACCTTCTTGATGTGTATTAAGTTTGGAAAAGATTATTACCAGAAAAGTTTCATTTTGTCCCAAAAATGAATTTGAGATTGAATGGTAATGGCTTCAAATCAAGTTTTGGTGGTTGAACACTTGAATGTATGGACTCAATTCATCATGGTGGGAATTCCTCAATTTTTGGTCTCCAACTATTTGCCTTTGATTCTTCATAAAAATAAACCATTTGCAAATCGTCAGATTCATCAATCTCAGTTTCATTGGAAGTGGTTTGAAATTGATCATGAACTAATTTTTCATTAAAGTTCACTTCTTGTAAATCATTATCATCTTCAGGTTGCTTGTAAATGTTGAAAATATTCATCTCCAATGTCATATTTCCAAATGATAGTTTCATCAATCCATTCCTACAATTAATCAATGCATTAGAAGTTACAAGAAACGGACGTCCTAAAATAACAAAAAATGAATTACATGCTTTAACAAGTTATGTATCCAAGACAATAAAATCCACAGGGTAAATGAATTTATCAACATGTACTAACACATCCTTAACTATTTCTCTAGACACTTTTACAGATCTATCAGCAAGTAAGAGAGTTACAGAAGTTGGTTTTAACTCACCTAAATTGAGACTCTGAAAAACTGAATATAGAAGTAAATTTACACTAGCTCCAAGATCAAGTAAAATTCTTTCAATTTTATGTTCTCCAATAAAGCAAGAAATTATAGGACAACCCTTCTTTATATTTCAAAGCATTATTGTTCTGAAGAATGGCACTTACTGGTTCGGCTAAAAAGACTTTCTTTTTCACATTTAGTTTTTTCTTCACAGTGCACAGATCTTTCAAAAATTTAGCATAAGAAGGTGCCTGTTTAAAAGCATCCAATAAAGATATATTGATCCTTACCTGCTTGAAAGTTTCAAAGATTTCAGAGTTTTGATTGACTTTTCTTTGTTTGGTCATGGCATGAGGAAATGGAAGTGCTGGTGGGAAATTAGTCTTTTCTTTGTATTGTTCAAATTCAATCCCTTCCTTAACCTCAGAGATTAACTCATCGTCTTTCTCATAAGGTTCAAGAATGAGTTTTTCAATAACCTTACCACTGCGAAGAGTGATGACTGATTTGGCTTGATCCATGTGTAGGCTTTCAGAACTACTTGCATTTACATTGTATTGCTCCTTTGGATTTTGCTATGGTTGAGATGGAAACTTACTTTTCTCTTAAAAACTAAGAGCAGATGTAAATTTACAAGAGTATTTTTAAAATCTGTCATGTTTTGAGCAAGTTGAGTGTTGATTGTCCCTTGCTTTTCAATGAATGCATGCAATATTTCCTCAAGATTTCTTCTAGGAGGTGGAGCATAAGGAGATGCATATCCATGAGAATTTTGGAAATTATAATGTGCTTGAAACGGTGGCTTTGAAGTTTATGCTCACTTTTCCAACTAAAATTTAGGTAATTTCTCCAACCAGGGTTATACGTTTGTGAGTATGGGTTATGATTGGGCCTTCGAAAACTGTTTAAATCATGGGCTTGTTCATGGAGACATTCCTTAAAAGAAGGCAAGTTGGACAAGCATTGGTTGAGTGTTCATTGGTTTCACAGATTTGACACACAATGTCTTGAACATATTTTAATTGACCACTCTTTTTCAATTCTAGTGCTTCGACTTTTCTAGTTAAAGATGCAAACTTGGCTTGGAGGTCATGATCTCCCCTAAGGTTGTGCTTTCTTCCACTAGATATATGAGGTTGAGTTTTACTTGGTGCCTTATAAGTCTGTAGTGTTCCAATTTTGAGCATTTTCAGCTAGCAAGTCTAGGTACTCCATTGCTTCATTAGGGTCTTTATCTTCAAAAGTTTCACTGCACATCAATTCAACCATTTGCCTATCTCTAGGTGTTAACCCTTCATAAGAATGTGAAACCAATCTCCATGTTTCAAAACCATGATGAGGGCAAGTATTTTATCAAGTCTCAATGCCTATCCTAATATTGGTAAAATGTTTCTCCTGGTTTTTGAGTGAAAGTGATGATTTGTCTTTTGAAAGAGTTTTTTTTTTTGTGAGATGGAAAAAACTTCTTTAAAAATTGTTGTTGCATTTCATCCCAAGCATGAATGGATCCTGGTCTCAAATTTTGTAGCCATGAAGCTTTATCTTTTAATAAAAAAAGAAAAAATTTTAATATGATGGTGTTCATGCTACAATTTGAGTCATTATAGGTGTTAGAGACCTCCTCAAACTCCTTTAAATGCAAGTATGGATTTTCTAAATCTAAGCCATGAAAAGAAGGTAAAAGTTGAATAATGTCTAGCTTAAAATTAAAATGAGATGCATTAAGAGGAAAAACTATACATGAGGGTGCACTTGTTCTTGTGGGATTCATGTGGTCTCTAAGTGTTCTAACTCGGTTATTCTCATTATTCTCATTATGAAGCGACTGGTTATCTTCTTCAGCCATATTTTCTGAAAATGATGAGGATAACCTACAAAGTCTACCACTTAATGTACGTGACCAAACTCTCATGCATGTGTAGGAAGAGAATAAAATGAAGAAAAGAAAAGATAAAGAAACAAAACAAAAGAAATAAAAGTTAGATAAAATGAAAAGTGAAAAGAGAAAATACAATAAATATTATAATTTATACAAGAATTTACTTCCACGGCAACGACGCCAAAAACTTGACATGATCAAAAGATTGATGTCTTCTCCCAAGTGTTAAAGTGTTGAAGTAATAAATAACCCAGCAAGACCGGGGTCGAACCACAGGGAGGTTAACTTTGAGATGTGATATTGATATAAGGATTATGAAATCCTTTCTTTGGTCAGGTTCAGATATGAGAACTACTGGGGCTAAAGTGGCTTGGGATCAGGTATGTCTTCCAAAAAAAGAGGGGGGGCTAGGAATAAAAAGGATAACAGAATGGAACAAGATTGCTTTGTTGAAACACATTTGGAACCTGTGCAATGACTCAGATGGCTCAATATGGTCTACTTGGATCAGATCCAATCTGTTGCGAGGTAGGAATTTCTGGACAATCAAGACGCCACAGAATTGCTCTTGGGCTTGGGGAAAGATTCTAAAGCTCAGATCCTTAGCATGGCCAAAGATGAAGTACATCATAGGAGATGGAATGACAACCTCTCTATGGTTTGATAATTGGCATCCTCACAGCCCACTCACGGATTCTTACGGGGAAAGATTCATCTATGATTCAGGTATGGCCAAGAACGTGAAGGTGAATGTGCTAATTCAGAACTCAGAATGGAAAACTCCTACCACCCAAGCTATTGGCTGGCACCACATTAT
>Ga0325414_1000307_pt1 | contig 36966 bp, 17 predicted proteins | sample PopdelMetagenome_8_FD_206183 | JGI IMG/M metagenome (GOLD analysis project Ga0325414, IMG submission 206183) | Populus deltoides microbial communities from Bellville, Georgia, United States - Leaf-PdKOR-R3 | ecosystem: Host-associated > Plants > Phyllosphere > Phylloplane/Leaf | place: USA... | reverse complement strand
TGTCATCACCCTTCAATAGCTTTATATAGCCTCTAACCTGCGAATGTTCCCTGCTCAGAAAAGTTTCTGTTTGGTGATTTTTTATGTAGTTTCCTTGGTGGTTGACGTTCACATTTTGTATTAGTTCTAAGAAATACTGTCTGGGTGAATGGAAGTCTGTCTAGTTATAAGTTGTGCTCCCCACGAGGTCGATGTGCATTACCTGCAACATGGGCAGCCAGATTGGAAGAATACTCATTTATATTTTTCTTGTGGATTTATTAATAATTGTTTTTTAAAATATTTTTTTACTTATAAATATATTAAAATATATATATTTTTTATTTTTTAAAATTTATTTTCGACATTAGCATATCAAAATGATATAAAAATATTTAAAAAATTAATTTTTTTAAAAAATATTTAATAAACAATCACAAAAATACTATAAGATTAAGCAGTGTTTGAGAGCGTGATTGAAATCGTGTTTCATAAAAAATTAAAATACTTTTTTTTAATTAATTTTTTTATATTTATAGATTATTTTGATGTGCTGATATTAAAAATAATTTTTAAAAAAAATATTATTTTAATATATTTTTAAATAAAAAATAATTTAAATTAACCGTGCAGTAAGAGAACCAACTTGAAAGATTCAATAGTTGCCTGTACAACTATATTTCAGTCTGAAAAGTTTGGACAGATATATAATTTTATTGTCTCTGTGCATGAAGATATACATGCTTTCAAGGATTCTGATGGTGTCAGGAAATGTTGATGAGAGAGTATGTGAAAATGGAGGTCACGTAATGGGTTGACGAACTCAGCAGCTGGGACGCGGTTGCACTAGGACTAGGCAAGCATCGTGCGTGAGCCTAATCAGTGCACACAAGGAGGAGAGCTAGCTAGGTCAGCCTAGCTGTGATGTGCACGTCCACACCCATGAGAAACACGAAATGCTAGTTCTAGCCTTAAGCCCAGCTTCTCTGAGTACAAACCACACATCCACACACAGTCAGTCAAAGTGTATTTAATTAAGTACTTTATTTCGAGTTTGCAATGCCATGATGGGTTCATTTATGGCCGTTCCGTAGCTGGGACATGCTTTAGCATTCGTTGCCTAAGAATCTGAACTTCACAGATTCCTGGAAAGTTAATTTCACGGGAAGCTCCACTAATTTGAGTATCCAGAGCACAGAAAGAATGGTTAGATGGTAAAAACCCTTGCACCTCGAGACTAGGAAAAGGACTTGTAGTCTCTTGCTTTTGAATTTCTGTTCCCGACTGGTTCCTGGTCTCTGATTTACTCAGGTAGCCATATATGTTATGCTTATTGGATCTCCAGTCATTGCTCTGTTTATGTGTGAAAAAACAAGGGTGAAAATTGAAAAATGTGGAAGGGATATACAGCACCATATATATGGTGGGCATAGAACTCGTTTTATTGGATGGATTTGACTGCGGATACGATACCATTCAGGAAAAGAACAAATAAGAAACTGAAAATGTGAAACGAATAAAAGAATTTTATTTCAAAAGTGAGGTATCAGATTGGTTAGTTCATGCCCCTCTGGTATGTATCCTTCGTGAAAAACTCTGAACAAAATCAAGTTCATCTACCAGCCCAAAATTAAAGGACACTTTATAACGGAGGGAGTCAGCTTCAGCTTCACTTGATCTGCACCCAGGAGGAGACACTGGGCACTCCTTGATGAACAACAAAGAGCATGTAATACCCGGGAGGAGCAACCCTACCGCTCGGTGGTGACACGGCTGTGATAGTGTGGATCCCTAGGAATGCATTTTCAGTAATCACATCTTCCAAACCCAAGTCGAGGAGTCTTTGATTCATTGACACCCCATGAGTGGTAAAAGCAGGAGCGTACATTGTTACCTTAATGTCTTTCTTCTCTACTTTCAATGCTTTTGATTTGATATAGAGCTTGAACAAGTTATTATAACCAATCTGCTTTGGGGCTTTATCAGCTATAATCACAGGTCTACGACCTATCACTGATGGATCCAAGTAAGGTGGCAAGAATTTCTCAACCCTTAGTTCAGTGGGGAACATGGCATTATAAACGTAGCCATTGTTCGTGTTGCTACCAGCTACAAGGATTTTACCGTCTGGCAGTACCACAGATGATGAATGGTACATTCTTGGAATCGTAGAGGCTGTTAGTTCCCTAAACCTGCTGCCTAGCTTGGCTTTGGGATGATATATTGCTGGGCCCAAATTTGGTTCTCTGGCGAAACCCCATCCTGAGCATCCTCTCTGGGCACCATTGAGCAGGAGGACATCCCCTGTGGGAAGGATCATCATGTCACCCATGACACGGGGTGATGGCATGACTTCTCTCTTCCAGGCAGGTTTTTTATCTGTAATTCTGATTCTTCCACAGTCTTCGAGTGCAGTGTAGAATATATCTTTGCTAGCTTGGGTATATGCATCTCTGTGTCCGGAGCCTCCACAAACTAAGACTTCAGCCGGGATGACACGATTATTCATTGAGTGTAGTTTTATTGGGAGCAGCACAGACATCCCGGTGGCAGGGTAGTTGCGGTGGCCACCTGGAAGGGCTGGGAACTCACGGACAACCTTGTTGGACTTGGGATTGAGCAGGACGGCACGATCATTGGCAAAGATGAAGAGGTTGCCATCGGTTGAGAGGTGGACAAAAGGATACAAATTGTTCTCATCCTTATCACTGGTTTTCTTTAGGAAGTCAAAGAAGTAGGACTTGGCATTGGAGCGTCCTTCTCGTGGAATGTACTCATAGCTGAAAGCGTCGCGACCACCAACCACGATGAATCCACCATCAGGTAGTTCCGCTTGTGTCGAGTACCTTAATTGACAAGGAGCAAAAAGTACAGTGTCAGCTTGTTGTAGCTTATAAACTATGCTTACAAGAACAGAAGAATCTAAAATGATTGTTCATCATGAGAAGAAAAATAGAGTAAATATATCTATATATATACCATCTACGATCAGCAAGTGCAATTGGGAATTCTCTCCAATTACACCCTTTACATGTCTCCAGATATCTAACAGTCTTGGCACCTCCCTGGAAACCGCCAGTGCCCACCAGGTTTCCATCAATGGAAAGACCTCCTGATGAACACCATGTATCTGTGTGAAGCTGTCATGAAAAAGGAATAATCTCAAACTGTTAGCTGGCTAGCTAGGAAAGAGACCGATCGATTGATCTAGCAAATTAAATTGAGAGGTTTAATCCAAAAACATGAAAGAATCCAAGAACATGAAAGATAGAATTAATTGCTTAGGTAGAATCTAGATAATTACACACGCACACACACAGACGCAAGCATTAATCGGTTAATCAGAATGAATACCTGTAGAGGTGTTATCGCCGTGGTGGCAATGTCAAACAGAACTGAATGACAAAAGCAATCCTTTTCACCTGTAGTTTTGTTAAGAAGACGGCAATGGCCAGCAGGCAACCGGATTTCTGATTTCTTCCAAATAGTAGCGTCATACATTAAGACCTTGTCAACTTTTGGAAGCAAGATTGCATGCATGGCTGATACTCCAGAATTCACAGAAACCAACTCCCATGACCCTTTAGGCTCATTAGGTAGACCAAAAAAACTAGGATGAGAAGGGCTAGCGGATTTTGGCAGTGGCTGGGTCCCGAAATCGTTATCGATCTTTTTCCTCAAGTAATCTTGAGCATCTCCAAAAGGGTTATTAAACAGCTCATGCGGGCCTAATATCTTCTTCTTGTTGAAGAATTCGTAGTCATCTGGCCTCAGATAATATCCCCTCCTCCTTAAATTGATTGTATTGTCCATCTTTTCCCTTCTTAGTCTAGGGGGTTTACCCATGGAATAATCAATCTCTTTTCTTTTTCCACTGTCTGGTTGGCCTTGCTACCTCTTAACAAATACACGCTTCCAGAGCCTGAGTTGTCGTGGTTAGATCGCTCATCATCCTGAATTGATGGGCTATCAATCCTATTTCAGTTCCACCTTAAACCATCCTAAAATCTCTTTACCATGTGTTGCTCTATATGCACATGATCCGGGGCAAACATAGATAGGTCATGAAACCTCCTTTTATATTCAAGCACGGGTATGTCACCATGTTTTAATATTAAAAATTCATGTTCCTTTATTTTACAGTGATATCTTGAGTATAATTGATTTTCAAACTCAACTCTAAAATCACCCAGTGTCCATAAACATGTGGCCCTCCTTGATTGTACGGTCTCCCCATGACTATGCCTTATTAAGCAGAAACCGAGTGGCACAATCCATCATCAACTAATCTAGCATTTTTATTTAAATCAAAGTCTTCTCTATCTTTCTAATCCACTTACCAATAATTTTTACTTCTTGATCCCCTAGGAAAGGATCACATCCCATCTCTCTCTTGCTCCTTACAATCTGCACCAAGATAACTACATTGTCTGTAGGTTCTGTGATCACTAGAGCTAATGGAACTGCTAAGGCTACTAGGGTTGTAGGGGTATGGGCATTACCTATATTTTCCATCACTTCCCTCACTATCCATGCAATAAAAACAGGATAAGCATACATAGTAGGGGCTCCCGTAGGTACCATTAGTGAAGGGGCATCAACCTGTCACTATCGACTAACCTTTTCTAGCTGTGATACTCCAGCCCATCTGGAAGTGGTATCATATAGGAGTTCAACTAACTCATCTCGTATCCTCTGAGTGGATGTTGATGGCACATGAGAGATAATATTAGTTAATACATCTCGATCCCTCCTCCTCGCTGAAGAGGGGTTTATTCTTGTGTCATGTCTCATTCAAACTATTCTGCAACAATTCAACGTATATCAATTTTCATGATAGTTCCTAAACCCATGCTAGAGCTCTAATACCAACTGTAACATCTTTCAAAATACATGCAATCATACTTAATTTTTCATAATTATTACAATTTTAAGAGTAATTTTTTTCCCTTGCTATTAAATTTTAATTTAATCCATTTTATTTCTAGGTTAAAGATTTAATATTTCAATAAATATTTACTCTGGAGTTTATATTTGTTGACCAAAACCATGTCTTTTTTATCAAAAACACATTGTTCTAGTCAAAACAACACTAAAACATACTGTTTCATTTCAATGAAATGGCGTTGTTTTGGCGTTTAGGGTTAGTTTAGGTTTAAAAATCTCATCTTTCAATTTCAGCCCTCAATCTTCTGATTTATTCAATTAAATCCTCAATTAATTTTTTATTCTAAGAATCAATTTAATTTCACCCCTGTCAAATCTCAAAATGACCATGAGTTTAACACCTTTTTAATTTGGTTCCCAATCTTGGATATTTTTTATTTTGTCCTTATTAACCTTCAAAAATCTAATTTCTTCAATTCCATATTTGATTTCATCCAATTAGGTCCACAAATTCACACGCCTTTTACAAAAAGGTCCTTGGAGAACTTCTTCAATTTGGCTCTTAATTGACCCTCAGACTTTAATTTTCTTGTAATTTTATCCCTGATTTCACCTAATTGAGTTTGGAAAAAATTAAAATTGATCTTCTAAAATTCTAATCTTTAATTAAGCTCAAAGTTTCCAAACTTAATCTTTCACCAATTAAGTCCCTAATAAAATTAATTTGACCCATTAAAGCCTAATTAAGTCCTTGCACTTAATTAATTCTTTTAATTTGACCCAAATTAATTATAAAACTTAATTAAAACTTCAATTGGGCCCATGATTAAATAAAATTGGCCTATTAAAAGCCTGATTAAGTTCTCAGATTTAATTTTTATACAAATTCATCCGATAATCATTTAATTTAACCTTGAATTTGCATTGTCTTTCAATCTAGAGTACAATGAGGTATAATAAGGCTTCCAATTTTATTCAAAATTTCAGCTTAATTCCTCCATACATTTGAAACCCTTCTTAACTTGTTCTTGTCAAGTTGTCAAAAAAAAAAGATAAATTTAAAAAAAACTCGAAATTGAGTTATGACAATCATGTTTTTGTAAAAATAGCTAATTAGTCATGACCGATGTTATTGTAAAATTTGATCAATGTCTTTTTTAAAGATTTTGATCAATGGTCAAAAGTTTGATCATTCATTTAATAGTAAAATCAAATAAAAGGGTAACATTTGCTAAAAAAATAATTATTCATGAATTCAATTGATGAATGTCCTGCAATCTTATATATAATGCAAGACAAAATGTCAAGAAGAAGGAGGAGGAGAAGGAGGTGTGATCGGATTCTCAGCTTGATTGAGAAGGGTAGATACGGTGGATGATATTTATGGAAACATGCCACTTGAGGTAATTTGCTGGGACAAATCTGTGCTTCATATTGCAACAACACACTCACCAAATAACAAGTTTTTTAAAAAGGTACAATCCTCATCTTGACACGTGTCATTGAATGAATTCATCGTTCACAAGATTGATGGACACGTGTCCAATTGAAGACTTCTATGCCTCCACGTGTGACTTAGCTTGGTATGGAATGATTGGGGTTTTATATCCTGTGTTACTCTTCTTTTTTCTTTTTTCTTTTTTCTTTTTTTTTCTTTTGTTACTCGGACCTAGCCTCAGCCCTTTGTGCCTCGAACTTGTCCAGATGAAAGCACCCAGACACTGCTCGATCTCTTGACTCCCAGAATCCATCCTGATCATTAACAAAATACTAAAATGTATACCTAAGTAGCTGTAATTATTTTTATAAATGGAATATTATTTTTTTTTTTAATTTAAACATTCAACAACTCAATTTTTTATTTTTTTTAGTTTTATCTTTCAATATTAGATTCCTTTGAAAATTATGTTTGATAACGTTTGTAATTTTCTTTGTGTTGGGATATACCGATTTTATAAATTTAATTTTTATTCCTTAATTTCAACTTTTTTAACATTATATTCGTTGGAAGTAAGACTTTATAATTTTTTTTATTTTTTTCTATGTATTTATCTTCATCTCATGACTAGTCAGTTTAATAAGTTAACTCAGGTTGATTTATTTTTTTTGTTTTTTCTAAATAATTTTTTTATTTCATTCTTTAACATTGAGTTAATTAGAAATTGATCTTCATATTTTTTTTTTCTATATGATTATTTCGATCTCATGACCCAGATCACAAGTTTGGCAGGTTGACTCGGGTTGACGTAATTTATTTTTTTAGTCTTTTGTTTTAACTTGAATGTTTTTTAATTAAGCATTGCAATTGTTTTCAATTTGATTTTTACGGGGTTATCCCGATCTCATGACCCGGGTCTCGAGTTTAGTAGGTTTACTCAGGTTAACTCGATTAATTTTTTAGTCATTTTTTAATTGAATATATATTTTTTTCAATTTCACCCCCAGCAACTCAATCTTATTTTTTAGTATTTTTTATTTCATCTTTTATTATTAGGTTGTTTAAGAATTGAGTTTCATAATTTATTTTATTTGCTTTCTATGGAGTTATTTTGGTCTCATTGAATCTTTTTCTCGATTTTAACCTTTAACATTAGATCTATTAGAAATGGGGTTTCGTGATTCTTTTTATTTGCTTTTCATGAAATTATCATGGTTTCATGACTCAGATCGCGTGTTTAGCAAGTCAGCCTGGTTGACTTGAATTGCTTTTTTATTCTTTTTATAATTGAATTTTTATTCAATTTCATCTTTCATTGGTTAGAAATTGGACTTCATAATTTTTTTCGATTTGCTTTTAATGGAGTTATCTTAATCTCATGATCCGGATTACAAGTTTGACAAGTTAACTTAGGTAGTTTTTTTTTATTCCTTTTTTAATTTAGTATTATTATTTTTTTTCAACATTGGATTGATTAGGAATTGGTCTTCTTTTAACTTGCTTTCTACAGGGTTATCACGGTCTCTTGAACCGAGTCATAGAATTGACAAATTAACCTTTGTTGATCTAATATGTCAATATATCAATATTTTAAAAAGATATCATTCAAGATACATTATATTTTGAATTTATAATCATTTAAAAAAACATATTAACAATGCTTGGATATTTTTGCATGCTAAAAAAAAATTAATATGACTCGCAATGCAGTGCACGCCAATAATTTAGTTATCTATACCCGATCTTGACTTTTGGGGCATTTGGATTTCATGAGTGTTTAAAAGTGTGGTTGCGATTGCTTTTCAAAGTGTTTTTTATTTGGAAATAAATTAAAATAATTATTTTAATTATTTTTGAAATCAGCATATCAAAATGATCTAAAAACACCAAAAAAATATTAATTTAAAGTAAAAAAATAATAAAAATTTAATTTTTTTAAAAAACACTTTTGACACTAAAAAACAAATAGGCTAACCTGACATATGATGTCAAGGACCTAACTTACCTGGCTATAACCTTGGCGCATCGATTTTAACCCATTCTGACCCTAATGAACTAGACCATACCAATCCCTAAACTTGGCATCCTAGATTGGACTAATGGTGCTCTAAACTCTAACTCTACCAGATATTCAGTATATATTGCGTTGTCATTCTAGCCCGAAGATGTATTGGATCCACTCTTAATGTTTTATATGAAACTTATACTTTGTTTTTTAAATAAATTTAAATTATTGAATAATTTTAAAAACAATTATTGACTACTTGGGGTTATCCTAATCTCGTGATCCGGGTTACAGGTTTGACAGGTTAACTTAGGTAGTTTTTTTATTTTTTTTAATTTAACATTATTATTATTTATTTTGTCTTTCAACATTAGGTTGATTAGAAATTGGTTTTTATAGTTTATTTTGACTTGCTTCCTATAAGGTTATCACGGTCTCATGAACCGAGTCGTAAACTTGATAGATTAATCCATGTCGATCCAATATGTCGCTGTATTACTATTTTAAAAAGATATCATTCAATATATATTATATTTTAAGTTTATGATTATTTAAAAATATATATATTAACAATACTTGGATATTTTTATATGCTAAAAAAAATTAATATGACTTGCAACATAGTGCACACAAATAATCTAGTTATTACTTGTACCCGATCTTGACTCTTGAGGCCTTTGGATTTCATCTTGACATTTAATATCAAGGACCTAACTTACCTGATTTTAATCTTGGTGCATCGATTTTAACTTATTTTGACCATAATAAATTAGACCAGACCAGACCAGACCCTAAACTTGGCATCCTACACTGGACGAATGGTGCTCTAAACTTTAACTTGATCAAATATTTAATATGTATTGTGCTGTCATTCTAGCTCGAAGATATATTGGATCTACTCTGGATGTTTTACATGAAAGAAGCTAAATTTAAATTATTGAATAATTTTAAAAACAATTATTGACTACTATTTTTTTATCAAGTTCTTAACGACATAGTGATTCATTATGCAATGCTTTTGCTTGAGAAGATTTGTGACGTGATTAGTCTTCATAATTTGTAATTATCAATTCATGGTTAGAAAAATTACAAGTGGAAGGCACAAACCCGTTATCTCTATCAACATAACAGTCGACCAAACTATCTATTTTGTAGCAGTATTTTTAACCAAGTGTGATTGGCAAGGTAGTGTTTTTGTTTTTATAAAAAAATTTATTCTTAATCATAAGTATATTAAAATAATATTTAAAATGATGTCCAATATATCAAAACTATTAAAAAATATTAATTTCATATTTTAAAAAATAAAACAATTCAAAAAAATAGATTAAAAAAAAAGTGTTGACTCCCGCCTCATAGCATAGTTATTAGAACTGACCCGAAAAATTAACTCAAGACTCAGGATCTTAACCAGATATGTTTCATTCAAAATCAGGATAGCAATTAGCTCGAAGAAAACCATTAGACCTCCCAAATCAACCTGGAATCTGGGTGACCTGGCAAAACCATGTAAAGGTTTTTTAAAAAAAATATATGTTTTTTTTTCTCCTAGCTAAAGATTTTTTTTCATATTTTTAAGTTGATTATTAACCCATTTCAAAGTTTACTATATAAATACTAGAAGAATGTTTTATTTTTTTCAATTTGAGATTTGAAACCCTTTAGTATATATTTTCTATATTCACAATAAAAAAAGTTATGTTTTTTCAATGTAAAATAAATTATTTTTTAATTTAAATACTTCAACTTAAAAGATAAAATAATATCTTTTCAATGTGAAATAAAAAAATCTTTTAAAATCTATTATATATATATATATATATATATAAAAACTTATATTAATATGAATTATTTTTTTATTTTTTTATATGAAATATTAAAATTTTTATTATTTTTTTAATTTTTTTTCTAATTGATCCAAATTAACCGAAATTAACTCATATAACCCAGGATATATCCCTTACCCGGGTCAACTCCGGACAGTTTGGATAACTATGCCTCACAATTCATACCCCTTTCTACAACTTTTCCGTGTCTTTTCCGTGTGGGTCACAAAAACCAACCCCCAACAATCCCAAATCAACTTAAACACCCTCTCCTCTACTCGTACACCAATCCGAGAAGTCTAGATTCTCACGCTTATAAAATTAACAAATAAATAAACCCCACTTTCCTAGCTCCCATTGTAGAATTTTCCTTCTACTAGGACTACCTACTCTGTTCATCTTCTGAAACTCCAATTCTAGTGAGGTTTCTTCTCCTTACAAGTTTCCTTTGCTTCTTGCAGTCTTTGTTCTCCAAAACATGTCATCTAAACTAACCTCACAAGGTGTGGTATTAGCCACAGTCATGGCAGTTTCAAGTACGGTGGTCTTTCTTGCCTTTTCCAAGCAAAAAACGTTGCCCCATCAAGTACTCTCTGAGAGTCCAGATTCCGAATCTCCGACTCCAAGTCAAGACTTACGTTCTTGCTTAAGTTCAGGTACATGCATGGGTTTCCTTCTTTCCCCTCACTCTATTTTTTCTTGATAATTGATACTTTCTTGGAAAATTGATACTTTTATGATATTAATCAATCTTCTGGGTGGTATTTGAGTGGCTCGTTCTCTGTTTTGGTGTGTAGAGGGAAAGAGAAAGAAGAAGAGAGTGCAATTTGCAGAGAATGTGAAGAATACAAAAGGGAATGGTGATGAGTACAGAAGGGAGAGGCAGAATCCCTGGCTTGCAAGGCGAGAGAGAGAGGTTTCGAATACAAGAATGAGCAGAGTTTGCAGAAACGAAATCCAGGGAAATCATGGAATGCCAGAAAATAGGGTTGCTTTGTACAGTGGAATTCTCGTGGACCGTGTACACAAAATGGAATGTTCATATTTATTTCAGTAAATTCCTGGTAATTTTTACCTCAACTTTTCCTCTAGAAAATGTGTATATATGAAGGGAGGCTCTGTTATTTTAATGCATCAGAGCCTTTTCATATTATGGATTTTTAAGTCGAATTATTGTACAGAAGTTTATGAAGTTCCTGGATTTTTCAATTTTATTAATTTTCTTTTTTAAATATATTGGACCGCTGATACTTTTTTTTGAACAGCTAAAAAATGACTATTAATTTTAAAAACATTTTATTATTGATGAATATATATTATAGAATAAAGAAAAAGTCAAACTTCAACCTATGTTTAAAAGGTTTTTTTTTTTTTTTTTCATCCATAGATTAACAGGTCTTGAGCAACATAGATAGGTCATCTTCTTGCATTATTCTAACTGGAAGAAAAAATTTACTTGGAGCCTTCAAGCCTTCACCGAGAAGGAAGGGCTTATTCTATTCAGAACGGTATCTATCTAAAGGTCAATATCTGTGAGAAGCTTCATCTACGAGAAGGTGAGGTCGTCTTTCGCCGCCATACGGTTCCTTTTCAAGCTAGGTTAAAGAGCAATCCAGCAACCATCAGTGCCGGAATTTCTGAGCTGCTACTTAGGCTTTGTCACATGTCTTTAATAATAATAATAATAGGTTAGAGTAACGTTTATTGTTTTGACTTGAATCAAGGGAGGGAAATTATAAAATTGAAAGCTTGATTATAGGGTCAGTTGTCGTTGATTATAGGGAATTAGGAAAAAGAAAAAAACCCTTGGAAGCCTCAGCAATGACCCCACCGGAGCTGCTTTCTTTGTTGTTGAGGATGATGGTGGTGGAGCTGCCAAATTTACTGCCGTGATTGTGTCAGTCACTCAAACGAATATGGATTTTGTCCCCATTATTAAGAGAGAGCTAATTATGAGGTGACTGGTAGAAAACAGTGCTAAATGTGCCAATCTTATTTCGGCTACTGCCTGGCTTGACGGTGGTCTCCACCAGACGTGCTCTTTCTATCAAACACGAGGATTTAAGTTGTAAAACTACTCCTCCCTCCTTGTTGTCAATTATTCAAGTGTAAATGCATAATTATTTAAGATTAAATCCACATCCTTCGTCTAACTACAAACATATCATTTAGCCATGAGAATTCTGTTCTCACAATTTAAGTAGTTGAGATTTGACTCCGTGGACAAGAATGCTGACAAGAGAACCTTTGGCAAGATACGATACAAATCAAAGCAAAATAAAAATGCTTCACAGTTGATGTGATGGCGTGACTCCTCAAGTTAGATTTTATATCATTCTTTTAAAATTATAGATTCCAGTTTTATAAATTTTAGAATAACTAGAAGTTTTAATAATTATTAATTTTATAATTTATAGAATTAATTGAAACATACACAACCTAATTTGAACACAAATATTAATAAAAAAAAATTACGTGTATTTCATGCCTGAACTAGAAGGGAACCTTTGGGAGAACCAAGACCGCCGGCTAATTTCACCACCCTTCTAGACAATTCACATTTCCATCTCTTTCAATTTCATTTTTTATATATTTTTTTGTCATTTTCGAAAAATACTTTGAAATGTGTGGATCTACGTTTCCCTCACTCAAAATAAATTAAGTGGCTTGACACGTGTCGTCTAGAAGAACTATTTTTAATCATGAAGCAATGTATCTACACTAAAAGTTAAATGGTGTTGAGTTATAGCTATCTTTTCATTGCTCACTGAAATATAGGTTATTATGGATTGAAATATTATAATAATATGGTTATTTTTACTAAAAATAAATTAGTATATATGGGTGAAATTGTCTTTTCTATAGAATCTATTTAGCATTAAAAGAATAATTGAGAACAAAATAATTTGTTCAAGTTTTTTGAGGTCTAATACTGGGATATGGCATGGTTGTCAGATACCTGACACAGGGGTTAGGCATGTTTGCAGACCCTATGCGCTCAGGTCTGACATCATACATGGTTGTTGTTATTAAATTTGAAAAAAAAATTATTACTATTGAAGAAAAATCATAAATTTGATTTGAAGTATAAAATTAAAAACCTATAAGAACTTGAGTCAAGTATGTTTAATATTATTATTAGTATTATAAATATTATTATTAATATAATTATTAATAAATTTAAAAAATAAATATTATTATTATTGAAAAAAATCATAAATTTGATTTGAAGGATAAAATTAAAAACCTATAAGAACTTGGGTCAAATATGTTTAATATTATTATTAATATTATAAATACTATTATAAATATAATTATTAATAAATTTGAAAAAAAAATATTATTTCTATTGAAGAAAAACCATAAATTTGTTTTCAAAGAATTAAAAACTATAATAACTTGAGTTAGACAAGTTTAATATTATTATTATTATTATTAGGGGAGCCAGACTCTAGAAACTGGGTCTAACAGATTCAATTTGAAGGGTAAAATTAAAAATTATTGTTGTTATTGTTATTGTTGTTAGAATTATAATTTGAAGGGTAAAATTAAAAATTGTTGTTGTTATTGTTATTGTTGTTAGAATTATTCTTATTGTTAATATTACTATTACTATTACTATTACTATTACTATTAGGAAAGCCAGACCCAAGTCCCTAATAATAATAAAAATAATAATATTTATAATATTAATAATAATATTAAAGTTATTCGACCCAAGTTCTTATAGTTTTTAATATTTTCAAATCAAATTTATGGGTTTTCTTCAATAGTAATAATTTGTGTTCAAATTTATTAACAACAACAACAACAACAACAACAACAACAATAATAAGAATAATCATAATAATATCAATAATAATTTATTTTTTATTTTTTATTTTACCCTTCAAATCAAATCTATAGATTTTGTTCAATAGTAAAAAAAAAATTTAAACAATTATTAATAATTATATTAATAATATTAATAATAAAAATATTATAATATTTATAATATTAATAATCTTATTAAACATGCTTAACCCAAGTTCTTATAATTTTTAATTTTACCATTCAAATCAAATCTATGATTTCTCTTCAATAGTAATAATATCCAAATTTAACAATAACAACAACAACAACAACCACCATGTGTGATGTTAGACCCAAGTGCAGGTCTAGCAGTCCCAATCGAGTGGGTAGCAGACCTAGGCACCCGGGTATGTAAACCCAGGCGTGCAGATCTAGCCTTAGTGCCTACGGTCTTGGAGTCATGCCTGACCCTAATGCTAGGTGTCTGGCAGTCATGCCATTCCCCAGCGCCAACCCAAGTTACTTGGGTCTAGAAGGTGATGTCATACTCAAGAAACTTGAGTCTAGCTCGCTAGACCCCAGGAACTTGGGTGTGACATGACTGAACCCTAGGAGCTAGGGTCTGACAGGGGCGCTAGATCCAGGTTACTTGAGCCTGGAAGAGGATGTCATACCCAATGAACATGAGTCTTATTATTACTGTTGTTGTTGTTGTTGTTGTTGTTGTTAAAATGCATGAGGGCATTAATCCATACATAATGTACCTATGTATGAATAATAAGTAAAAATGCATGCTAAGCATGCTAAAATTAAATGTACCGAAACAAACAATCAAATAAACAAAGTTTAGTCCAACTAGACTAGGCGAACCTCAATGGATTCGTCATCCTATCACGGGGCGTCGAGCGATGACAACGTCTGCCTCCTGAGAATGTGTGGAAAGGAAAAGGGTTTTGAGTTTAATAATAAAATTATGATTATAAATTTTAGGAGTTGCCACTTAGTATTATGGTTACTAGGAAACATATGGTCTGTGAGAGCCCGGATAAGGGACTGCTTGTGCAAGGGAAAAACATATCATTCCTAGTACACCCTACTTAAGGTAAGCTGCATTGTTGTTTGATTGTTATTCTAAGTCATGTTCATGTTTTTTGGTCTTATCTAAGGTTCAAGGCAGATCTTTCTTCGTGAAGAAGTTTTTACCTTATAAGGTTAAATCCTAACTATTTTAAAGGCTAAATTTTAGCATCGCATTTATTTTTTTGTATCTTCAATACCTAAGAGTGGTATTGACTCTCAGGCCTGGATGACACTGACTCAGCCATCTAGGATGGGCCGATTGGCGGCCCAACAAACCCTTCTTCTCTTTTTTGGGTCTGGCCTGGACCCAGCCTAGCCATCTAGGCTGGCCCGAAACGGGTCTAGCCCAACGTGACTTAGTCAGTGTCATTGTCCCTACCTAGTGACTAAGTTGCATTGTAAACCATAAAATGTGAATTATAATTCATATTCTGCATGTTTACATGCAAAAGAAGAATAAAGGAGGAAGGAGAAGAAGAAGCTCACCTGGCGCAGGGGCTATGACTGTCGTGATGAGGAGGTCTGGTTGTTTGTTGTCAACTGGTGGTGGAGCTATGGGTAGAGATGCCGATGACTGATGCTGGCATTGGCTGTTGGGAGAAAGCTTATGGCGAAGAGGGAGAAGTTCACGGCTACTGCCCTTGTCACCGGTGAAAAGATAGGTTAGTGGAGGAGGTTGGTTGCACTTAGTCACGACGGTGCTAGGTGGTGGTGTCTAGAAACACGGTAGGGAGAGAGAGGGAAGACTAATGGGAAAAAAAACCAGGGGGAATGCTGGTTTTCTCCCAAATTCGGCCTCTGATTTCTTCTTTTTTGAAGCCATGAAATCTACCCTTATTTATAGGAGAGGAAGAGGGACATTATTTTTTTAATGGTGCCAAATCTTGGCCCTTGATTCAACCCTGAAGGATTCCAACTATTGGTTTAAAGTGACCATCATAAAATGTCAAATTTGTCAGTTGAAAGTTGCATGAGTTGGCCTCTTTGGGTCAGCGCCACTGCCATTGTGGTGTCAAGCGGCTAGAAAGGATCATAACAGGGTGTAATCAAATGTCAAATGATCATTTTCGTGCAAGTTTTGTCAAATTTGATGGAGAGATGAAACATTAAATGCCCTTAAAAAGTAGTCTTATGAGTAGTATTTTTGGTGAAAATTGAAGAAAAAGATGAACACTAATCAAAACAGTGTTGTTTCAGTAAAGTTCAATTTAGTCCTTCGATTCGTGATTTCTCTCAATTACACCCCTGATTGGCTACAAACTTCTAATTTTATGTAATTTTGCCCATGTCGAACTTCATTATCAACCTCGAGTTCTATTGCTTTTTTCACATTAGCCCTTGGTCTTGGATTTTTTTCAATTTAGCTATTAATTGACCATTAAAATTTCACCTTGATTTCATTCAATTTTATCCCTATAGTTTGATGCCTTTTACATAAAGGTCATTGGCTATGAATTTCTTCAATTTAGCCTTGAATTGACTCTAAAACTTTGATTTTCTTGCGAGTTTACCTATAATTTGAACCATTTAACTTGATAAGAAATTAAGTTTGATCTCCTAAAATTCTAATCTTCTTAATGAAATTCAAATTAGGCTCTCAAACTTAATTTTTCACAAATTAAGCTCCTAATAAAATTAATTTGACCAATTTAAAATATAATTAAGTCATTGCATCTAATTAAATTCTTCAATTGGACCTAAATCAATTCTTAAATATAATAAACTTTAATTTAGCCTATGATTAAATCAAATTGGCCTATTAAAAATCAAATTATATCCTTAGGCTTAATTTTTATGTAAATTCATCCAATAATGAGTTGATTTGACATTGAATTTGCATTATCTCTTCAGGTTTGGGTATAATGGGGTATAATTAGCCTCCCAATTCCATTCAAAATTATAACTTGATTTTTCTGTATATTTGAAATTCTCATCAGATTGCTTTTTTCAAAATGTCAGTCTTCTTGCTATTATTTTTATTATTATTATTTTGAAAAGAAAAAAGTTAAATTTTTGGGGAATAACCCAAAAGTGGGTTATAACAATAAACTTGGGAATTGTTTTGCTATTGTATTATTCCAAATAATATTTCAAATAAAATTCCTTTTACTTTTTATCCTTATATTAGAAATGAATGAGTTGTATTACTACCAAAAATATTTTGGATGTTGACCTCCATATGAATTTTTTATCCTCATATTAAAAGTGAATAAAACGTTTTTTTACCAAAAATAAGTTTTTAATATTTTTGAAATATAATCCAAAATCCTTTTGATTTTTACAAACAAGTTATAAAATCTATGCAATACTTTTTGTATTTTTAAACATCAAAAATATTTTTTTGAGATTTTTTTTTTAATTTTAAGACTTGCTCCAATAATTTTTTTTAGGGTTTTTAGCCATATGCAAGGACACATTTTTTTAAGGCTTTGTTTGGTAAAAAAACTCATTATTTCTTTAAATAAAACCGCCAAAATAGGTTTAATGACATGTTTGTTTAACACACCCTCAAGCCAAAAAATCTGCTATCAAAAAAGTTGAAAGCCAAATAAGACTTTACCCGAATGACTTGAATTTGACCTGATCAAATTGACTTAAATTCTTTGATTCAACTATAAATCGAATAAAAAACACTGGTTTGACTTGAAAAATAAACCAAAACCATAATCAAAACTTAAAATGAATCAAACTTGCAAAAAACTCAAAAACATGAAATATTTTGTACAAAAACATATCAAAACCTAGAAAACTCAAGAATACGATGAACATCAAAAACATTCCTAGCATCATGAATCAAGATCCAGACTATATATGAACAAACCAAAGATATAGGCATGTTGGAAATCAATCACTGAACAATAATCAAGAATCAAACAACTATTATCAACCAATAATCACAATTTGATCAAAATAGATTTCGATTCAAAAACAAAACTCTAAGATTAAAACTAAAAAATCATGATTATTGATGTGAATTAACCCTTGATTATTGATTAACCAAACCTAACGAAGTTGTTGGTGCAAAAAATTGGATCTAAATTGATCCAAATCTTATAGTAAAGCAATGTCGTTCCCAATAACACTATCTTGAAAATTCAGACGCAATGTTGTTCCCAATAACACTATCTTGAAAACTCAGAAAATGAAGAACAAGTTGTCAACCAAGAAATGTGCATACTAAGCCCTAATACCATGTTTTTTTATTCACACAAACCACATTATCATAGCTACATTTGTCTGAGCTAAAACAAACAACAAACAACATCAAACTATCAAAATCATTCATGATGTTCTAATCTTAAAACTACCAAAACTAATAGGAAGCACATTTGAAAATTTTAGAGTTTAAAATTGATATTTTGACACTAAAAAAGATTTGGCCAAAATTTAGGAGCTTAGAACATGCATTAGCAACATATAAAAAACATTAACAACCCTACTACTATATATAGTAGATTTCAAATCTATCCTATTTCATGAAAAACAATCATCCAAACATCTTCCAAACATCCATTAGCATTAACAACCAACTCAAAGCAAGATTAAATAAGAAAAAAACAACATTTTTATGCATCAATCAAAATCAAAACTAAAAACATTATAACACTAAAACAAGTTCACAAATATTGTTAAACATGTAAAACAAGCTAGAGGTGTGCCTCATAAACATCACCTACTAAGTTAGTAAATGATAATACCTTCCCGAAACTCATTAATGATTGCTGCCCATTTTTGCTTTTCTTTTGTAAAGTTTAGTTTATTCACACTCAAAGCTTATGAAATACTTGTGCAAGGGTCTTACACATTCACACTTAGTTTTTCTATCAAGATTTTTTTGCCCTTCTTTCTCTTTTCCTCCTTTTTATCTGATTTTCAAGGGGTATTTATAGGGTTTCAAGCTACGATTTTGATCAAGGTTTGATCAATGCTTGACCCTCTAATCGAAATGAGAAGGGTTTTGAATGGTTTTAATAGCTGAAAGCTTTGTACCTTGCTGGTTTTGCATTAGTGGTTTCGCAACAAATTTGGTTTTAAAGATTTTGGTAGTTTGCTAAACTTTAAGACCATAAAGTTGTTTCTAGCCTTTTGATCTTGAGAAACATGTGTTTAGCACTTAATAAAAACCCATTAAGAAGGTTTGAAGTGTAAACACATAAAAAAAAAATCAAATGGTTTTGCATAATGGGTATCACAATTGTGGCTGGCTAGTTGATCACTTTCAAGGCTTCACTAGAGCAATTCCAATGTAAAACATCATCGGAGACCACCTAAAGCTGGTAGAAGAGGTGCACTCCTTTTGTTTGGATCAAAACTTGCTTAATTTAGAGGTTTATAGCTTCACATTTATTTATTTGAAGATGTCAACTCGATCAACCCAAAAACTGTCTAAAGAAGAAGATGAATAATAGGCAGATGACATGTCATTTACCCTATATTCCAAATAGTGTGTTTTGAATATGAACTAGATGACGTTTCATCCAGGTTAACCACCGAGAAATTGGGATTTTTAATTTGGAATTTGGAGAAAATTCATTTTAGTCCCTAAACTTTAAAAGTTCCTTGATTATATCCTTAATCACCCTCTAACTTCCAATTTTGTGCAAATTTGTCCTTGCCAAATTCAGTTACCAACCTAAAGTTCAACGCATTTTTCATTTTAGTTATTTGTGTTTGATTTATGCAAATTGATTCTCAATTAACCATTTACCTTTTAATTTTCTTTAATTTGACACCTAATTTTATTGATTTCAGTCCTTGAAGCCACTAATTGTTTGGTTATTTTTTGGTTTAGTCCTTAGTTTTGAATTTCATGAATGAAGTCATTAATTGTTCATCAAACTTTAATATTTATGCAATTAAACCCCTGATTTTACCATATTAGCTTTTCAAAATTGCAATCTTACCCCAAACTTCAATTTCTTTATATTAAAGCACAAATTAAAATCAAAAATCACTTTTTCTTGCAATTAAGGCCTCAATAAATTCAATTAAACCCTGAAAAATCCTAATTGAGTCCTTAAATATTTAATTTTGAATTCTTCTTCCCAAATTCAATTTTCTACTTTAAAAGCTCTTCATTAGTCCATATTGGACTGTCAATTATTTTAACTTTCTATATTTTGATCTTTCCCAACTAGTATTTGGTGATTCTCTAGGCGTTGTTCATATTCTCTTCACCGAATTATTTATTTTAATTTTTAGTTTTTTTCAATTTTTTTCTTTTTCTGATTTTTTCCTCTTTTCTATTTTTGTTGTATATTTATGTAAGACCTCAAAATGGATAACAATAACAACAATGAAAGCAAGGAAAACAATCCTAAGCAAATAGATTCAAAAACATAAAAAAAAATGGTTGAAAGAAAACACCACCATCAGTTCTATCTTTGTCCCATAGTAAAAAAAAAAAAAACCTATGAAAAAAACCAAATACTTTTTTGTTAGATATCCATGACATCTTTAAAATCCATAACTTAACTTGAATCCCTTGTCTAATATTATCTAACATACTTTTATTAATACCAACTGATATATACATCTCCAAGAAACAATACTTACAATTGAAATTGATAAAAAAAAAAGTGCAAAAGCAATATAACATTCTTAACCAAATCAAGTGGAATTTTTTTTTAAAGATATTAGGTGTATATAGTTAGAAATAAAAATGCAACCAATGTAATTTCTTACATAGGAGAAAATATGTTTTGGATTTATACAAAAGAAACTGATTCAATGAATAAGAGAAGGTAAAAATTTAACTAAAGTCCATATAAAGTAAAGGTTTAATATTAGACAATTGAGTCATTGCTACTATCCAAACGTGAAACAATATATTTAGTAGTTGTCCAATTACAATTTAGTCTAAGGAACTTGACCAGAAAAAAAAGATAGGCTTAACCTTAAACTGAGATGAGTTTGGAGGCCATCTAAAGAGGTGTTTCGCAGTGAATTTCAACCTGCTTTCCATTAAAATTCAAAAAATAATTTACTTTAAATTAATTTTTTAGTATTTTTGAATTTTTTTGATGTGCTAATATAAAAAATGAATTTTAAAAATATATAAAAATATTATTTTCATGTTTTTTTTTAGCGAAAATAATTTGAAAAACAATCGCTACCACACTTTCAAACAGTGGCAGAGCCATAATTTTTTAACTAAAGGAGGCAAATTACTAACAAATATTTGATATTATATGTTATACATACATGTGTTATATATATAGAAATTAATTTGAAATATATATACCAACTCAAGTCAAGCAAAATTAATTTAAGAATACTTTTAAAATGAAAAAACTTACATTATAATTGTTCTTTTCAAAATTTTATATTTTAAAACTGCTTCATAATGATTTTATTTTTAATCTCATTAAAAATATATTTCTCAATATATATATAACAAATTTTCATTTATTTATTTCTAAATCTTCTAAAGACTAGGAAAGTTCTTGGCAATAATTCTATGCTGACATATGGTACCTAATATCTAAAATCATAGCTTATAAGGATTGTCACAAATTGATGTTGTTCTTGCTGGCTTGTTGTTTTGTACAAGTGGATTAAATATAAATATTAAATATTTTCCTTTTAATTTATTTATTATATCCCTAATTTTTTTAGTTGTCTTGTACTTCATTTTTAATCATTAGTAAATTCATTATCATCATTTTTCATATGAAATTCAAACAAAATACTTATCATTTCATCAAAACTCATTTCAATTCATATTTCATATCCATTAGCATATAATATTACCCATACACATTAATTCAACAAACCCATAAATTATTATAAACCCTAACATTTTCAATAACTAATTATAAAGAAATAAAATTAAAATTAAATAATGAAATAAATAGAAAAGATGAAGGAAACTTTCCTAAAGCATAAAGCATAAGAGGTTACTTACTTAACTAATTAATAGCTTAAGGCTTGAAGAAAAATTTTATAGAATGAAGAGAGCTAGGATCAATAGTGAACAAAAAGCTTGGATCAATTAGTTGCTAACAAAAAAAAAAAAGTTAACCCTGTAAAGCTATTGTATTAATATTTTAATATAACAAACTGGTTACAAATGACTTCCTCCTGAATTTCAAATTTTTATAAGTAGATAGAGTTATATTTTTATCCGGCTTAGACTTATGCAATCTCGGTTGCTATTCTTGAAGTTTCATTTTATTTAATGGAAGTTTTTGTTTAGACAACCTTTATTGAAAGGTGAACATCAAATACAGAGTAAAAATTATCAACAGATAAAATGTAAAATAGCAGCTATGAGAAAGACGAGCTGCACATCGAACTTGTACTAAAGCCTATGAAGTTGAATTTCAATACGCTGTAAAATTTGTACAAGGAGGAGCTGAGAAATCTCTCCAAATAATTATTATAGGCAAGATTATTAGAGGAGAATAAGAATTATTTAACCAGATATGGGGGGAGGGGGGCAATTGCCCCCATATGGCTCCGCCATTGCTCTCAAATACCATCTAAAAGTTATTTGCAACAAAGAACAATCACACATGGAAAAAATCCCCCAATGTTATTACAAAAGCAAGGTAAATAATCTATTTTATTGATACCAATTATTGCTTTGCCAATAATAGCCTCTCAGATTTCATACAAAAGTCGATATACAAAAGTCGATATGTTGTGCTAATTATAATTAAGGCACTGAAATATCAAATTATCATCCAAATTAAGTTCCTAAAATAAAGCAATAATCAACCAAACAACATCAAAACTCAAAAACCAAAGCAAATTAAAAATGATATTAAAAGAGAGTCAATACAAAGATGTATTGCAATGAAAACTGAAAACCTATAAAAGCAAAGTGGGAGAAAAGAAAAAAAGAACAGCGAGTGGAAAATAAACATGGAAACTTGCTTACCTGATTAGATTTAGTTAAATCTAATAAAAAATAACCTCGAATTCAACTCAAGATAGAAAACAACGTGTTATCTTTTTTGGATGATCATCAAATTCATATACAACCCACAAATTTAAAATTCTAAATCAAACCACCCAACAAACATCAATTAAAAAAACCATAAAATCACCTAAAAGTGTAAGAAGTTGTTGTTATCATTGGAATGAAAGAAAGAAAATTTATCGGGTTCATTCAAAAGGCTCACTATCCATCCACTCTTTTAGATGGAGAATTTGAAAGGATGAGAACAAAGAAAGCTTGTAAAATCAAAAAGAAAAAGGTTTGGTGTGGGTTTTTTTTATGAATGGAAAATACTTTTGTGTTCTTTATGCTTTGGACAAAGCCTCCTCCAAAGCTCAAATGTTAGAAGAAAAATTTAATACAAATTATTATGCAATAGAGTTAAATTTCATTTAACTTTAGAGGCGTGTTTTTTTTTTTTTTGATACTTTGAGATAATAATAATGGTTAGAAAGGAAAAGAAGATCAAGAAACTTCCAATATGAGATCAAACAAAAAAGAAAGACAAAGTACAAGGTGGAAAAGGTGCCTCAAAGAAAGGAAAAATTATGGTAACTAGCCGATCATGTTACTAAATAAAAAAGAATTTTTTTTCAAAAACAAATCCAAAAACTATAGGAATGCCATTTATAAAATAGGAGCTACAGTGAAGTATCATCCTCTTTTAATTTTTTTTCGGTTAATTATCATTTTATCATCACCACTACTATTATTAAATATATTGTTGCCATGATGCCATCATTTAATCATCATTATTAAATTATTTAATATTTTTATTTTTTATATTTTAAACTAATAGTTTACTATTATGTTTTTTAAATTAAGGTTGTATTATATATATATATATATATATATATATATATATATATATATATCTTTGTTAGAAAAAAGTAGTTTTGTTAAATAATAACTAATAAACATAAAATACTTTTAAAACGTATGAACCAGTAAACTAAGAAAAAGCTGCTAATGATAATCAAATGCTAAAATAAAAAGATAATTATTTTCATAAAAATAAAATATAGATAAATATGATATTTAACCCAAGTTGTTTCCTTTAATTTACACATCATCATCATCATCATCATCATGGTTACCTTTTCCTACAAAGAACAAATAATTTTTATTTTTATAAACTTATCATAAAAATAAAGTTTATTTATATAAAACATAAAAAAATTTCTTAAATAAATTAGAATAATCTCCCTGAAACATTAAATACATAAAAATAATTAAAAAAACAACTGCTATTTAAAAAAGATAAAATAAATAATTTTAAAAATAAGAGAAAGAGTATTAATTTAAATATAGATAAATTAATTAATGCAAATAAAACACATAAATAAAAAAGATGGGTATCAATTAAAGATAAAAAAAAAAGATGTCAGGTCTTCACACCTGATCTATTTTTAAAAAGCCATGCTTACAGACTTGCAAGGAAAAGTCTATGGGCATATGGGCTTTTATGTTTTTTTATTTGAAAAAAAATAAAAATAAATAATATGTTACTTGTTGCGATAGAAACATATTGTTTCCTTCCTAGTTTAAGAAAATAAATTAAGGTTTTTTTTACTGAAAAATGATTTTTTCAACAAATTTTCACACCAAACACATCTAAAATAATCTCAATTATGCAAATAAACTAATAAACCAACAACCCGAATCCAAACTGAAAACAAAATCCACTCTCAAGCTTAATTTTTTTAGCTATATTAAGGGGAAAAAAAAAACTCAATGGATCTTTACCATAAAATGAAACCATTTGATATCCAGATTAACCTTCTTAGTAATCAAAATTATTATTAAATAAAACTTTTTTTATCTACTATCAGAATCTGACAAGTCTATCTCTTCTCTATTAAACTAGAGATTACAAAATTAAAATTATAAATTTGAATATCAAAATTAAATTTTAAAAAAATTAGGGACAAAAAATATATCAACAAGAAAGTAGAAAAATCAAAGGAAATTTTTCTTGTCAATTTTAAAGTTGCCACCCATGCACTAAGTCTTTTCACTTTAATTATCTTTTTTTGAATTTTGCCCTTTCATCAACAAATTAACTTAAATGGATTACAAGGGTGAAATAAAAATGGAAAAAGTTCAATGATAAAAAGAAAAGCATTGTATGTTCCGTGTCTTAGTTTATAGTTTAGGATATATTTGAGATGAGATTGTAGTAATAGTTGCAGTTCAAAATATATTTTATTTAAAAATATATTAAAATGATGTTTTTTATTTTTAAAAAATTATTTTTGAAATCAGCACATTAAAAAAATTTAAAAAAATTTTAATAAATAATTTTTTTTAAAATTTAAAAAAATACGATTTCAACTGCGTTTCCAAGCGAAGCCTAATCATGCACAATAATTTTTACATATCTTTTAGTGTTTTTTATAATATACATATATAATATATTCTGGATAAATTAATAATTTTAATTATATAGTATTTTTGTGAGGTGCAACTTAAATTTCACGTTTAAGTAATATCTTAATTAAATGTGTATCCACAGCGCACACACATATATCCATATTTGCTTGCAGTGATGAAATGCATGGTTTGGATTAATTAATTAACCGCGTTTTAATAATTAACTCGCTTCTCCATTATTTTATTTTCTTTCTTCTTTTATCTCTCCGTGGAAGGCCCGTCACATTGATTCCCGATCTTTGTCTCTTGCAGTTTTATTTTTTTGCTTTTCCCTGCTAAAGCACATACTTGTGCAGGATCTCATCAGCGATTATTCATCATACTGCATGCATGGGGTATGTTTTCTGGATTCTTTTCTTGAATTTCCCTTGTGGGTTTTAACGATTGATTTGTTGTGACTTGAATTCTGCTTTTTTTGGTCGCTGATAAATTTGGAAGAAAAATGATTTTTTTTGTTGTCTAGAGATATGTTGAAGAGAATAGGAAATGGGTATTGATGGATTTATTTTTCTTGCATTTTAGTTTATGATTATGCAATTGTTTTTACGTTTCCTTTTGAGAGAGGAAATTATCAAGATCAAGTTACAATAATCAGATTTTATTATTCTCTGTAGCAATTAGATAAAGATAGAAGTGAAGTTGAATGTTGTAGATTCACATTCATGATTTGATGTTTTAGGTTCCTAGTGACCGCGTTTTACTTCCATAGAGTTTTAGGTTTAAACATGCGAGGAATCAATCATGCTATCTTTTCATCAATCTTGCAACGGGTTTCCATAATTGTAAATACCACTTGTTTACGCAAAACTTTATCGAGTATCGTGAAGGGAAGGAATAAGTTGAGTTCTTATTGTGAGTGTGTACTATTTAAGAAATCCGTGCAAGTTTGCCCCCTTTGGGTTGCTTGACAATTTATGTACTTTATTGGAGCAATTGGAATATCTGTGAATTGGACTGCCCACGATCATCAAATTATTGTTACTCTTTTTACCAATGCGACTCTTTGGTTAGTACACTGAAATATCTCAACCCTTGCTAACATAGCATGCTTTATCTGCTGGAGCAACTTATATAACATGGTGAACAACTTACATGTCTTGCCTAGGAGATCATCTGCTGCCTAGACTATGATCTCTTAATGTATCTGTGATATGCTTCCATTTAGCAGCAGGTAGTTTGGTTGAGCGAGGATAATTGACAAATTTGCTTCCTTGAGGTTTTAGATGATGATTTTTTTTCTTTCAAATGTTTGAAACCTGATAAGATTGGCCGAGTTTTCTATTGCTGTCAATCCAACCTTTGCTAGTTGATCATTCTAGCTTCAGGCACGTAGTCAAATATTGTTGTTGTGGTTCGGACAACAGAACAGCAATGCAACTTGTCTGTATTCTGGCATGGTATTCCACTCCTGGGTTGCTGTACAAAAATACTATAATTGATAGGACTCAGGACATGCTCCGAGAAAAAAAATGTGCTTTAATCTGATCTGCCTCAGGGGAGCAATTGCATTCAACATCTGCAAATTGATAAATCAAGATTAATATTCAAATGGGTACTAATTTTAAGAGCATCTCCTGATAACCATAGTGGAGACCTGATAGATTTTTTTTTTTTAAATGTCTGTTAGTAATCTTGATAGTGAGCGTGAGCATTTGTGTTATCATCTTAAAATTGAGATAGCTCTCTGCAATTAGCATAGATAAGATGATTTACAAGCCTTGTTTGTAGTTTGGCATTAACAACATGCACAACTCCTGGCACACAGTACATATTTTTCTGTTTGATGCATCCTCCAACCACAATATAAGTGAGTGGCCATTTATGAATCTAGGAAAGCATGTTAGGAAGTCGAAAGTGTGGTGTTTAGTTCTCTCATAGCATGGCTGGTAATTCTGTGTTTTGAACACCACATGATTTTTTATCTATTAAATATGTTCCATTCCACACTATCAACAACAGTATCCATGATTTTGTGGTTAAATGAAGCTGAATCATAAGGTCTTGTGGAATCTTCCTGCCCTCAAAACTTCCCTCTCTTGCTTTCCTCCATTTTCACATTTTCATCTTTTTAAGTACTGTCCCTACAACAATCATGTCCCTGTGATCATTGTTCTGTGTCTTCTTGTTTCTTTATTGATTTTAAATTCACTCTACAAAAGGACTAGTTTGACAAACTGATGAGCTGCTGTCACTTGCCTTTCTGATTCCAAAAATTTTTAGCTGTGAGAGAAGCGCTTGAAATGGTTTTTTTTTCCTGGTATGATATGATCATCGGGTTGTTATGTTGTGGTATTTTATTAAATTTTTTCATGACATGCAATCACTTCAAATTTTAGTACACTGCTTTAATTGTTCTATAGGAATGTAATCTCAAGGAAAGATGTACGAAAGGTTTGCACCTTGTACCTTACCTTTTAGTGTTATATGTTATATTGGTACATCTAGTATCCTTTGATGTCTACATGGTGATATGTCATAGGCTATAACTTTGATTCCTAAAAGATAATGAAAACAAAATGTTTCTCAAGTGTATTTTTCCATGCTTACATGCATGTACTGTCTGCCTATATGTTGTAATATTATCATTGGTTCATGATTCTCTGTATCATTGTGATCTGCATTGTATTGCCATATGGGATTTGATCAGTTATATGATTGCATCTCATTTGTTACAGAGCAGTGGTTGTCTTGGTTGCTATAATAAACCCACACTAATTACCTCCGTGGGTGAGCAATCAAAAGGACCAAAAGTTAAATGTGAGACTGTGAAGAAACATAGCATATCAGAGGATTTCTGGACCACTAGCACATGTGACATGGATTACAGTGCAGTGCAGTCACAAGGAAGCATCTCATCAATTAGCATAGCGAACCAGACTCTTGATCAACATGGAGGCTCTGGCAGTATTAACAACGTTTCTGAATTTGTAAATCATGGCAAGTTCTCATGGCTTCTTTGATTAGTTTTTTTGCATTTAATCATATTAGCATCTCCAAACTCATGACAGCTTTGTGCATTTGGACTGCTGATGCTTATTTAGAATGAACCTAGCTTCCATTACATTTTAATACCCAACCTACATGAGAACTAGCAAGCAACATCAGTAGATATTTCAGAAGGTAGTATGGCTTGCAATATGGAAAAATAAAATCAACAGTAGTAGCTGCCATCTAGCTGCACTATCCCCACCCCATACCCCTCTCATTTGTCCATCCATTTCACTCTTTCATTTTCCTATAAGAGGGCCTGATTTAAATAGGCTACTTTTTAACAATTTGCATGTAAAGTTGGTAGAGTAGTATCCTGTGTTTGCTAATGGCAATCTGTGCCCGCTGCTTATGTGCATCTCCCCATCTATATGTGGTTGCTCCACAGCTAAAAGTATGAACCCGAACTTTTGATTACAGGTCTTCTTCTCTGGAATCAGACAAGACACTGTTGGGTGGGAAATAAAAGGTCTGGGAACGAGGAACAGCTGCCTCAAGAACCCAAATTAAAGTGAGCAGCTCTTCTATTTTCCAAATTGATCAAATTCATATGAACCTAAAATATGGCTACAATCAAATTCTAAATTCCTGTTTGTTTGTGTTACAAGTGACCCTGACACCTTTTTCCATGTGGTTTCAATTTAACTAAAATGTAACGTTCTCTGCTCTGAGTTCCTCATTTGACCTTCTTTTTCAATGAAGAAAGGAGAGTTGAGAAATAATCTATATGGAACTTTTAACCATTTTAAAATAAGGACTTTGGAATGGGTTTGGTTTTGCAGCACCTTAAATTGTGTAAAACTCTGAAAAACTAATTAGAAATTTGGCATGATTATTGTGTTGACTTACTCTTAGCCCATCACGACCATTGTCCAAAAATACCAAGACCATCATAAAAGAAGAGTTTAATGGAATCAATCTTCCAAACCAGAGTGCAATAAGTTTCTGTCCTCGTTTGGGTTATAGGGCTTTTCTTACTTATTGGAGATCTGATGAAAAGAAGAATTGAATTGATGCCTTCAATCTAACAATATACCAAGAACATCATAAAAGAAGAGTTTTATGGAATCAATCTTTTATCCAAACCAGAGTGCAATAAATTTATGTCCTTGTTTGGATGGTAGGGCTTTTCTCACTTATTGGAGATCTGATGAAAAGAAGAATTGATTTGATGCCTTCAATCTAATGATTCTTGTCTAGTACCAGATAATTTCTTGTTCTGGAAACAATTGGGAGTGTTATTTTTCGGTTCAAACAGCAAGACTGTTGGTACTCCAAATGCTAAACTTTTACAAAACCGTGGTCTAGCCTTCCAAATGTCTAACCATTGTATGTAAAAGTGGAGAAACATTCTTGGAATCATACTTTGTTGTCTTAAAAACAAGCATCGATCTTTCATGTGTTTTCTGGTTATTTTGTCAGCACTCATTGTCTCTGCTGTTAGAATTCATGAGAGCTTGCCTCTGAAGTTTGAAACAATCTTAGTAAGACCTAGTCTTTGTTTTATATCAGATTATTGCTCCTGATTTTTCTGTTTTTCAGTTGGTAGAAGTAGTGCCAATAAAATTGGATAGTAGTTGAGATTTTTTTTAGTATTTTCAGTTTGATTGTAAGCCTATAAATAGGCATTCTCATTTGTGAAATTTAATTCTGCTCTTCTTCAACTCTTAAGTATCAAATATCTATCTCTTCCTGCAAGTTTTAATCTTTATCCTCTGCATTTTTAACATCTGCATGGTTAAAAAATTCTTGCTTTGCTGCAGTTGGAACGCGACATATGAAAGTTTGCTTGGGAGCAACAAACCGTTTCCCCAGCCAATACCACTCACTGTGAGCATCTTGTTTTCTCTCTCCAGCCAGCCGATGGCATAAAACCATACTTTACTTATTGCATATTGGTATCATATTTGACAGGAAATGGTGGATTTTCTTGTGGGCATTTGGGAACAGGAGGGTATGTATGATTAAGTAGAAGTTCAAGAGATTTGAAGGATGGTTAGAATCAGATACCCTCGCAATTCTTGTAGCATTGAAATGTCATCGAGCAAAAGGTGGTGTGTATATCAACCGTAACATTGTCTGTCATATTCCCACCCCAGAATTGATTTATCCACAGGCATTTTTAGATCTGCCTTTTGTATTGCACTGAAAAAAAATGAGAAACAAAACTGGCTGCCGCTGCTTTAACTGGTCATAGTATTTTGCTAGTTTTATGAGTTTCTTACTCTGGCTAATTTGCTACTCACATGTACCAGCTAAGAGACTGACTTTTGAACCAATATTGCCATGCATATTGGTTCAACTGATGGTGGTGGTAGTTTTCAGTTCTTTGACTTGGTTTTTTTTGTACTTTTTTTTTTTACCAACTGATATTGGTTCTTTGACTTTTGAACCAATTTTGCCATTCCTTTCGTCCTCAAACTGGCTTTATAAAGAATTTACCAAGATTCCCCCCTCAAATGAGAACTTTTATGATGACGAGCGCCTAGGTGGCTCTTGTGACATGACCCCCGGCGGATAAATGGGCTTGGAAAAGAGAGTGGTAAGTGCTAAATCTCCACCTAGTTTCGTAAATAGCCAACGAAACCATAACACCCTTAAGAATGAAGTAGGCAAAAGACTTTGGAATCAGACACGGTGTCATCTCGAACTCTCTTGCCATGCGGCGAATTAGTACAATTTTAGAAACACCCAGAAGAAACCAGACACGTTGTCATCTCGAGCTCTCTTGCCATGCAGCAAATTAGTACAATTTTAGAAACACCCAGAAGAAGTCTCTAGTGCTTTACATGTGAATCCTTTTGGTTGATATGTCATCACCTCCCAGAACCTCTTAGACCCTTCTCCGACTGTCACAACCCTGCTCCACCGCCACACCACCCCCCTCTTTAAATTCTCTTTCATTTTTCTCCAGCTTAAGCAACAATAAATTTCAAGTAGCCGCAAGAATCCGCCTCTTCCTTTGATAGTCTCTTGCTAACCCTCGGAGTAACTCCCCTTTCAAGAATGAGTTTTGCACGTTTGGCCTTGAGGAATTTGCCCCAAAGGACGAGCTTCTCCGCTTCTTCTTCGGTGAATCATGGAGTTAGCATTGATGGTGTTCTCGGTGGGGTTCGAAGGCAAAGGTGGAACCATGATGGGTTGTTGAAGCGGTTTATGACAACAACAAGCGATCAAATAGCAGGCCGTGAGACATCAGATGGCAAAGAAGTAGCTATCGACAAGGATAGTGACAAGTCTAAGCTGTTTCGCAGGAAGAAAGGCAAGAAAGGTCTCTGGAGGAAGAGTGATGGAATTGATTTTGTTCCTGCACTTTATGGTACACTCGGTCTCTACTTAAATTTCTGAGCTAAATTAATTTAACTTCTCAAAGATGTTTTGATACATTTTATATTTGCCCCCACTCTCCACCAGAGTTTTTTCCTTCAGGTCTTGGAAATGCACTTGTGCAAGCAACTGATAACATCAACAAGCTGTTCCAAAACTTGCATATTCCGTCACCCTCGAACCTCATAGGCCGCGTTAAAGAGAAAGATGAATGCTATAAATTACGATACGAGGTTCCGGGTGTATCCAAGGAGGACTTAAAGATCACCATCGATGATGGGGTTTTGACAATAAAGGGAGAGCTCAAGGAAGAGGAGGAAGAAGAATCAGACGGCGAGCACTGGTCAATGAGGAGCTATGGATGTTATAATACTAGCATTATGTTGCCTGATGATGCTAAAGCTGATGAAATTAAGGCTGAGTTGAAGGATGGTGTGCTATACATTACCATTCCAAGAACTGAAAAGCCTAAAAAGGATGTCAAGGAGATTGATATCCATTAATGTTTTTTCTCTCTCTCTCTCTGTATCAAAGTGAGTTCTATAATGGTGTCTAAAGAAACCCCCGGCCCCTTCCCTCTTCTCCCCTTAACCAGTCCGGGAGGCGTCTTGTATTTGGTGTGAATTGCTTCTTACTTAGTTTCCTAATGTCTTCTGCGTGAATTAAAATAAAGGTAAATAAGCATAGTTTTATGACGATAGAAAGCTTACATTCGTCGTTCTACTTTTGTTACTTTTGATTTTGTATTGATTGCCTATATTAATCATAATACATTATTACACCTAAATAATTAAAACAAGATGTCGTTTTACTGTATTACCTGTAGCAACAGAATAGCTAGGATGTGGACATCAACTTTTGAATTAGATTAAACATTAATTTCATGAAATATATAATTTAAGATTATAGTTAAAAGAACAAGATCAAAATAAAATAAAATAAACCATAATTGTTTTTCATTTTCATGTAAAAAAAAACTTTCTTTAAAGTTTACTTTCATGTATGATTTAGTTTATATTATTTTAGGATTTTATATTTTATTGTATTTTGGTATTTTAAAGTTGAGACGGGAGCAAGAACTTGCTCTCAGGTGGAGAGAAATTTTGGTCATAAAAAACAATTTTGATGTTTATAGGTTTGTTTTTTAAAGGGAAATCTATGAAGATAATTTCTATCTTCAATGATACACACTAGAAAATCTAGATCAGAACCCAAATGATTTTTTATTTTATTTAATTTTGAGTTTTTAGGTATTATAAATGAGTTTTTAAAGGTTTATATGATTATTATTTTTATTTGTTAGGTTAAAAAGTCATTTTCATAACCCATGCAATCCTAACCCTTATTTTTTATATAATATCCCTGTTTCTTTTTATTTAATTGTTTTTATTTTATTCTATAATAATGCTCTTATTAAATAAATTTATTAAAATAATTATGCCATTATTTTCAAATTATATTAGCATTCTGTATTGTAATATTAATAATTACTGAATAAATAATTATATGTGAACCTAGTATGCATAATTTTTTAAAATATTTACTCATGAATTTTCAATTGAATGTAGGGAACGAAGGAACTGAATGATTCAATGATTTCGGAGTTCAATCACCCGACTCAATAGGAAGAAGAGGAGTCGGAGCTAATTTGAATGAAATATCTATTTTTTTAATTTTTTATTATAAATATTTATATAATTTTCTCTCAAATTTACTATTTTTATATTTTTCAATACATTCACACTAAAATTATCAATTTATAGTTTTTTTATAAAAAATTTAATAGGATGATAGTTTTTTTTTTTAAAAAAACACTTCTTTGTTAAATTAAAAAGATACATTTTTCTCTCTTTATTTCAAACCATTAATTATTTTTTTATATATTTATTTTAATTGCATTAAGTTTTTATGCAACAAATCACACAGCTAGAAAAAAAAATGGTTAAAAAATTACTTTAATAAGAAAAAAAGAAAGAAACAATATTCAAGTAACATATGAGGAACTAAAATGAACATAATTTTTCAACCCTTTAACCAAGCAACTAAAGATATAGAGACAAAAAAGAAAAATTCAAAGAAAAATAGAAAAGAACTAAAAAAAGGTTAGTAGAAGATTTTGTACAATAAGATGACAAGGAATAAAGAATATTAATATTTTTAAATAAAGTGGTATAAAGATATGTAAATTATATAGAAAAAAGGGGAGATAAAAAAATCAAATGGAAAGAGAGGGGGAGAGAAAAAAATCTTAGAAGAAAGAAAAAATAGAGTGTTATATAAAGTCAAGAGAGTTGTTTTTAAAGGAAATCTAGAGAGAAAAATTTTGTTGCAAGGAGTGATATTTAGTTTTTTAAAAAAAGAGAATGTGTTTGTAGAAAAAAGAAAGAGAAAAGGAAAAATAATGTGCAAGAAAGAGAGAAAGAAGAAGAAAAGGAAAAGGAAAAAGAAAAGTCACTCTACCTACCTAAAAATAACAACCAGCCACCACAACACCAACAACTTCCATATCGCCAAGAAGAAAAGGAAAAGGAAAAAGAAAAGTCACTTTACCTACCAAAAAATAAGAACCAGCCACCACAACACCAACAACTTCATATCACCATCGTTGACTTATCTCTCACTATAATAACAATGTTTCCAACATCTCACAAACCTCTGAAAAAAGCACAACAACTGTTTTCTTCATCCATCAAAACCAACACCGACAACCTATTCTAAATCTTAATTTTATTTTACACCAAATAACCCTCTACATAGCAGTACAACCAACAAAAATAGAAATAACAACCCAACTTGTAGTAGAGAGAGAAAGAGAGACAGAGAAACCAATCTAGTCAATAAGGAAAAAAAAAAACAACAAATTTAAGGGCTTTGATCTCCCTCTAAAGGCGGCAATAAACGACACTGCCCATATAGATGTAAAAGGAAGGAGACATACATATGACATGGTGATCAATGCGCAACATAACGACTATCATTTGTTAACGCGTGTAGTCTATGCGTTATCGTTTCCTCCATTCATTCTTAGCAGCTTTAGCTCGACTCTAGTCACTCCCGAAGTTCGATTTCTAACTCAAAAAATTCATAAATAATTTTGAACATATTATTGATTTTTTTGTGAAAATATATTGCATATTGTTGATTTTTTTTTAATTTATTATGTATTATTGTGAATGATTGTGAATTTTTGGGTCCACACCATTGTGTGGCAACCCTGGGGGTATGGAGCTTTAGGGGATTTGTTTTTAAGGTGGAATAAGTTCTGAATCAACGCTTTGTGATGTGGTTGGGAGGATTGAGTTGCAACAAATTTATTTGAGGTGTAATGGTTTGGTCTTGGTGTGACATTTGATATGTGTTAATGGTCTTTTTTAATTGCAAAATGTATATGTTGATGTTGTTTTGAATTGTTAAGTTGTGTGTGGATTTTTTTTTTTATTATTATGTTAGGTGTGTATTTTTTTCTTGTTAGGAGTTGCGGTCATTTTTAATCTATTATATTGCATGTCAATGGCTTTAATACATAATTTTGTTGCAAATATTAATTTTTAAAAAGAAAAGAAATAACTTCGACGAGTTTTTCTCAATCTTGTGTCATATCATTATTTAAACTTGGGTTTTTAATGGTTAGATCTATGTGTCTTTTAGTTTTAAAGACCAACATAAACCTAACATAACACTTTTAATCTTAAAATGAATAACGAGTCAACAAGTTTTTGTCAAGTTATTGTTTGATCAAAACTTGGGTTTTAACAGTTAGGTCGATGTCTCTCCTATTCTTAGGGACTAGCATAGGCCCATTATAATGTTTTAAACTTTAAAATGTGTTAAAAATGTGTCGACAAGTTTTCATCAAGTTAAAGATATGCTTTGTTTAAACCTGGGTTTTAATAGTTACGTTAAAGATTCTCTTAATTTTAAGGATCAATATGGGCCCAACATGATATTTTAAAATAAAAATCAACACTGATAATAAGTCCAAGAGTCTCCTCCGAGTAGAGACTAACATGAGTCAAACTTGGTATTATGTTCAACTTTTGTTCTAAAAAAATAAGATGATGATGATGATAAAGTTCAATAAATAAATAAACATATAAAAGAATTAAAACAAATATCAAGTTGTGAGACTCTTGATTCAGGATCTGACACTAACTCAACAAGCATCCACTAATAATAAATAGCTTATGAATAAGCTCATAAAACAAATTAGACGGTTAATGGCTTGCACAAAATAAAATTATGAGAAAACATATAACAAATGTAACATTCCTTGGAAATTTTATGGTAAGGATGATGTTTATCTTCCCTTAAACATAACCAACCAATTACTTAAATCTTTGGAATATTTAGGATTTTTAGTCTTCTTTAAGTACCAAGTGGTAACTCTATTTTTCTAACTTTCCTTTTAATTTTAAAGGTTTCAATTTATATCGGGTAACAATAGCATGACGCCTCCGTTGAGGAGTAAGGTTAAGTCTATGATGTAATCATATTATTCAATAGTTTCACCCACATTTAACTAGTGTTTTGCCTATGTTTTATATATAAAATGTCTTGATATTCTTTGTTTTATGTTTTGAAGGCACTTTTGGATGAAAGATGCAAAAAGGAGTAAGTTGGAGATAATTGCAGATTTGACCTTCAGTCGATGTTTTGTGCAGAGTGTGAGCTCTGGAGGTTGAAATTAAGTGATTCCAGTGGCATTAAAAAGCTAACATCCATACCTTTCTGAACATCTAAGGCAAGAAAATAAAATAAGGAAGAGCATGGAAATCGCAGCCTTCAAAGTCAAATCTCGCAATCTGCCAGTATTGACCTTCGGCTATTCCAACTTGAATATCTGGAGCTACAGAAGTCAAATTGATTCAAACTCAATTGTTTTGGATTCATGACTCAAATTTCTATAAACGCTCCAAATTTCAGCCAAAAACGATGTCATATGAGGGAGATATGATTTTTCAAAGATGACATCTGAATTCTGCAAGCAAACAGGTTTCGTGAAGAAACGAGTCCAAATTACGTTCTGAAGCATCTAAACCGATATCCAAGTTTTTATTTCAGCAATTTAGCTCCTCTAAGTCAAAGCTTGAAGATTTCATAGAAGGCTATTTCTTTTTTTTTAGAAAAATAGTTATTGAAGTACTTAAATGTAAACAGTCTACTTAATGGAGGACTATTTTGTAAAATAGAGACTTAGGGTTTCCTAAGATATAAAAAGAATGAGAGAAAAGAAGGGGGGCAGCCAGCCAAGAAGAGAAAAACGCCC
>Ga0325414_1000306_pt1 | contig 36980 bp, 22 predicted proteins | sample PopdelMetagenome_8_FD_206183 | JGI IMG/M metagenome (GOLD analysis project Ga0325414, IMG submission 206183) | Populus deltoides microbial communities from Bellville, Georgia, United States - Leaf-PdKOR-R3 | ecosystem: Host-associated > Plants > Phyllosphere > Phylloplane/Leaf | place: USA... | reverse complement strand
TTGAAAATATATTAAAATATTTTTTTATTTTTTATAATTTATTTTTAATATCAGCATGTTAAAATCGTTGTAAATATATAAAAAAATTAAAAAAAATCAAAATTTAAAAAAACATAAATGGACAGCGGTGCCGAACTTGCCTGCAATAGAATTCGCCTGCAATAGAATTCATTGAACCTCACAATCAAGAGTGATGAGGCTGATTAAAGCCCCGTACCAAACTAAAATCAAGAAACCATAGTCCACTATACTCCACTATACTTTAATCACACCATGATTAAGACATGAACTGGGGCCCAACAGAGGGTGGTGGGTCCCAGGTGCAAATAATTGAGAAGGTTGTAGCGCAGAAACTGTCAGTGAAGCGAGGTGGTTCCCTCCCTGTTATCTCCAGCAGGAGTGGACCAATAATTAGTAAAAAGAAGTAAAATTCCTAGGCCGAATCTTGTGCTCTTCCGGCTGCTTTCCCTTCCTTTTATGGAACGTGACAGTGATGCCCGTCCTTCTCTCCTCGACGGCGCAACCACAAGGAGTGACGAACAGAGTATACGTACCCTGCATCTACTGTTGGTTTTTGCCTCTAATTATGTTGTAGAAGCATCAAGTTTCTTTAAAAAAACAAACCAAAAAAAAAACTAGAATCTGGATGGTATATGACGGGTTCGATGTCTATACTCCTAACCAAACAACCCCGTATCTCTGTATAAGGCACCTAAACGACACAAGCTCAAAGTCATAACTCTAGGTCTCGAAGTCCACCTCGACATCCAAGATCTAAATAGAACTTGCATCCATTTAGATTAGGGCGTGACACTTGACATGATGCTCCTCTCACTTGACATGATGCTCCTCTTAAATGGGGATATTAATTTAATTTGTCTGTTTTTATATTTTAAAATTGTTTTTATAAAATATTAATTGTTTTTTTTTACTTCAAATTAAGTTTTTGGTATTTTTTCAATATATTTCTAAACAAAAAAATATTTTAAAAAATATTATATAAATAGTATTGAATCCTAAGTGAGTAATCGGCTCTTTATAAGGAAACATCTTCTTTTGCTTTAAATTGTATTTTTAAAATTAAAATTTCAGCATCAGCTCTGATTCATTACCTTTTTGTCTGTTCGGTAATACGAATCCTTAATATTTGCTAAAATCACATGGTTAACGAAGGGAAGGAAACTTGACACAATCTGTGTCTTTGTTTGTTTAGATTACTGGTTAGACACTAAATTGTTCGTCAGTGGACACACCACTAGATTCCAAAGTCCAGAGTCCAGACTTACGTGGATCTTGAGTGGATCCCTTTTAGCCCCTTGTACTCTTCCACAATATTGCTTTCTCAAATGTGATATAAAGTTCCAAACTTTTCTATTTTTCTTTTCTTTTTGAAATTTATAGAATTGAGGCCCCTTCTTTTCTCGTGGTGATGCTAAGATGGGGTTGATAGCGAGAGTGATGTGTAGAAAAAGCCATCCGAGGAAGGTGGTTACGTGCAGGGTAAATATAGAGGCATAAGGGGCAGGTGTCGTACTTTAGAAGGCCTTCGCTTTGCTTCTCTTTTGCCAAAATTTCTCTCCTTTTTCACTTCTCCATCTGCCACCTAAGAAAGATCTCTCCTACCTCTATTTGCATTCCATTGCCCTGAATTATAATACAAAATACAAAAAAGAAAGAGAGAGGAAATCATCACCAAGGACAACTTTTTTGTCGCAAGTCATTGCAATTTGCAGAGAATTTGATGACCCTTTCTTCATCTGATAATATATGAAAGGACGCATCTAACGGTTCTGCTTCTTTTGTTTCATCACGTCGGTAATTTTAAAAAATAACCACTTGTTTTGTTTTCATGTTAGATTTGGACGTCTGGGTTTTCGTTGTTTTTTGTTTTCTAATATAGTCTTTAGTTTGTTTTGTTCCGTTGTGTTCATCGGTTTGGTGGTTTGGTAGTGTTGATCCATTGGTTTGTTTCTCTGCCCAATAGAGATCCTCGTACCTTACAAGAGAATTCCACTATTGTAATTATATCTAGTTTTGTTGAATTAGGAGAGTAATAAAGCTTTCCACCATGTGATCTCTGATTTGGAATCTTCTCTTTCAGGGTGCTTGGTTTGTTGTTTTTTTTTTTTTCAAGAAGAAATCTTGGCTTAAGGGAAGATGAGTGGAGCTGTGCTTGTAGCTGTTGCTGCTGCTATCGGCAACTTATTGCAAGGATGGGATAATGCAACCATCGCAGGTAATTTCCCCTTTTGATCATCTATTTCCTACCTTATCTGTCATGGCCTAAAATGCTTTAAGGTTTCTTCAGGTTTTAAAGGTAGTTCTTTGCACAAGAAATGATCACTTTCAAGCTTTGAGTTGTTTTTGTGATCGACTTATAGTAACCGATATTTGCTTATCTTTAATGGTTTATAATTGGATCTTGCTTGAATTGACCTTCTGAATTAGAGCCATGAATGTTTGGGCAGAGTGATTTAAGTCATTTTCTGTTTTCCTTTGCCGCTGCAGGGGCTGTTTTATACATAAAAAAGGAATTTCATTTGGAAAGTGAACCAGCTATAGAAGGACTAATCGTGGCTATGTCACTTGTTGGAGCCACTTTAATTACTATGTGCTCTGGACCCATATCTGATTTGCTAGGCCGCCGTCCGTTGCTGATAATCTCATCTGTACTTTATTTCGTTAGTGGTCTTATAATGCTATGGTCTCCCAATGTTTATGTTCTTCTTCTGGCAAGGCTCTTGGATGGATTTGGCATTGGTTTGGCAGTTACTCTAATTCCAGTTTATATATCTGAGACGGCACCATCTGAAATAAGGGGGTTGTTGAATACCCTTCCTCAGTTCACTGGATCTGGTGGAATGTTTCTCTCATATTGCATGGTGTTTGGAATGTCCTTGATGGAGGCTCCAAGTTGGAGATTGATGCTTGGAGTTCTTTTTATTCCCTCTATTATCTATTTCCTATTGACTGTATTTTTCTTGCCTGAGTCTCCAAGGTGGCTTGTGAGCAAAGGGCGGATGCTTGAGGCCAAGAAGGTTCTGCAGAGGCTCCGTGGCAAGGAAGATGTCGCTGGTTAGCCCTCTCTGCTTTGCCTCTTTAGAAGTTACTTTTTTCTGGTGATGCGAAATATGATCTGCATGGGTATTGAGTTTAATAGCAATATTGTTTTGATATGCCTAGTGACGGGCGACATGACACGTAAGGTAAAAGCTTTCTGCAGGAAAAAAGTATAGTTTTGGGAATTTAGTGGATGCAGAAATTTGTCCCAGCAAAATAAAAAATTTGTTGGAATTTTGTTTATGAAAAGTTGCACGCATAGATTCTTTATCAGTTATCAAATGAAAGTTCGCTGTTCAATGTGGGGTGATTTTAGGTCTGAAATTTAAGAGCTTCCGTTCTTTCATGTGCTATGCTTCCTGTTGAAGCAACCATTCTTTGTATATCCTTTGGCTCAGCTTTATATAAAGCTGGAAAACAATCCATTTCTGTATTTGGATCATCATTCTCTTTGACAGTTTGGCCTTCATTTGTTTTGCTTTCACTGACGCTGAGTTGTTAGACTAAATTTACTAAGCACAACGCGTTTACAAATTATTTTCCTGTTTATTTTTGCTTCGGCTCACTTCCTATTCTACTCCTTGCAATATAATGAAACTTATTCTAGTCCCCATTAACTAGATAATGGATAATAGTAATAAAATACAAATCATATCATATCATATCATAAATTGCAAGAAGGATCATGAGGTTCTTGTTCGATTTCGTTAATTGTACAAAAACTTGGAAAATGGCAGCAAGATTTCAGTAGACAGAGTAAATTTGTTACCTTTAGAGGGTGATTCATGCTTTTGTTGTTCTATTGACCAATTGCAATAGTGTGCCTATTAAACATATCATAGAGCAATGCCTATGATAGTCATTTTTAGGAAGTTTGTAGAAATCTGCTTGGCTGTAATCTGTTCTGTTCTTTCTCTTCTGTGTTTGCTTTACAAAACCAGTGCCATCAAATATAATGTATTCAGTTTTAAGAGAACAGCATTTTGATTTCATGGACAACATACCTGTACTTATGCCATATTGTAGCTGCTGCTTTATATAGAATTCTGTAGCTCCATATTCTTTCATAGCTAATCGTATGCTAGTTATAGCTCCTACGGTTCATAATTGCACCATGCTTCCTCTAATGTTGTTTGCCTTACAAAATACTCTAAACTTAACTGTCTCTACCACATGTGGTGCGGGAATTCTCTTTCAATCTCTTCTTCATTGAGTCTTCCTCTCTCTTGCATTTTCACGTCCTCTGAAACCTTGCTAAGCGACTCCACATGTCATGTATTTTCTTCTATCAGAATTTAAGTCAAAGCATTACATTTCTCTTTCTTTTAGCATTTCTAAAGGAGAGAACCATGTGTTTGAATTTACAACAACTCAATAGATGATTGGTGACTAGAGTCTATTTATTTCTTATTTATTTTTCTCTTTGTTGCTTATATGGTGCTAATGTTGCAGTGTTTCCTCTTACTTCTCTACTGTTTCTGCATTGAAGTTTGAGTATTCTGTCATGTTTGGCGGAAATGGTGTAAAATCACTCACTACATTTTAGTATGTTTATTCTCACAAATTGGTAGTGATGGAAATATCCTATTCATGGTGTACTAATCTTGTTTGAACGAACAGGTGAGCTGGCTTTACTGGTTGAGGGACTTGGAGTTGGGGCTGACACATCAATAGAGGAGTACATAATTGGCCCAGCCAATGATTTCACTGATGAACATGATATATCCGCTGACAAGGATCAGATCAAGTTATATGGATCTGAACAAGGTCTCAGTTGGGTTGCCAGACCTGTCAGTGGGCAGAGTGCTATTGGTCTTGTATCTAGGCGTGGAAGCATGGCAAACCAGAATGTACCTCTCATGGATCCTCTTGTGACCCTCTTTGGTAGCGTCCACGAGAAGCTCCCTGAACAAGGAAGCATGAGAAGCATGCTTTTTCCGCACTTTGGCAGCATGTTCAATGTAGGAGAGAATCAACCTAGAAATGAAGATTGGGATGTGGAGAGCCACGCCAGAGAAGGCGAGGATTATGCATCTGATGGTGATGCCGGTGATTCTGATGACAATTTGCAGAGTCCATTGATCTCTCGCCAGACAACAAGCATGGATAAGGACATGGCCCCACCAGGCAATGGAAGCATGGCAAACACGAGACACGGGAGTCTGATTCCTGGAAATGATGGAGAGCCAGGTGGTAGCACAGGGATTGGTGGTGGTTGGCAGCTTGCATGGAAATGGTCCGAGAGAGAAGACCAAGATGGAAAGGAAGGAGGCTTTAAAAGAATTTATTTGCATCAAGGGGGTGCCCCTGGTTCTCGGCGTGGATCTCTGGTTTCTCTGAATGGTACCGATGGCCATCCAGACGCTGATTACGTCCAGGCTGCTGCTTTGGTGAGCCAGTCAGCTCTTTATCCCAAGGAGCTTTTGAATCAGCATCCAGTTGGACCAGCTATGGTCCACCCATCGGAAACTGTGGCTAGAGGACCAAGCTGGAGAGATCTTTTTGAACCAGGTGTCAAGCATGCCTTAGCTGTTGGGGTGGGACTTCAAATACTTCAGCAGGTAACAATTACTGATCTTGTTGGTTTTTTGTTATGAAGTTAATTCACTGCTACTCTGTTGGTATAATGGTAGCAAACTGATCTTGGAATTTGTTCTGTTTTCTTCAAGAGGGAGATTTTCTAAACTTTAATAGCAGGGATGGTTTTAAACCAATGGATATCTCAGTCTCAAACCATCATTTTCTTCCTTTCCCTTTGACAACTATGCCTTCAAGTTTGAAGCATAGTGAATTTGTTAATGGAGACATTATACTACTTTAAGGTTTTTTTTTTTCACTTTTGCATAAGTTGGCTTCTGCATTTGTGTGCCTATGCAGTTTGCTGGCATAAATGGGGTTCTCTACTATACTCCTCAAATTCTTGAGCAGGCAGGAGTTGGAGTTCTTCTCTCAAACCTGGGCCTTAGTTCAGCTTCTACATCTCTGCTTATCAGCGCCATTACAACCTTGTTGATGCTCCCCTGTATAGCTGTTGCCATGAGGCTCATGGATATCTCCGGGAGAAGGTACTTCCATTTCTTCTTTTCCTTGACTATTTCCTATGCAATTGTAGCATATATTCTTTAAATCCACAAAATTTTTGTTGTGATGAGGATTACTGATGGGCAATGATGCGTCCAAGGCTAAGCCCAAAAGGCAATCATTTCTTGAACCAACAATTTGTAATCTTCTCACCGGTTAATGTTTAGGGCCTAATGAAATAGGGGGGAAATACAAGTTCTCATCGTCTGGACTCAATTTCATGTATCTTCTAGATGAAAAAAATTGCAAAATACTAATGGAATTTAAAGAAAAAGAAAAGAAAAGCAATACCCTTGTGTTGTTACCCTTTTTTCCTGTCTTCACTGCTGTTGCGTTGTGCAGGACTTTGCTGCTCACAACTATCCCTGTGTTGATCGTATCACTCATTTTGTTAGTCCTTGGAAGCATGGTGGATTTGGGCGGTGTTGTAAATGCATCAATCTCAACTGTTAGCGTTGTGCTCTACTTCTGTTTCTTCGTCATGGGTTTTGGGCCAATTCCTAACATACTATGTGCGGAGATCTTCCCTACTCGTGTTCGTGGCCTTTGCATAGCCATATGCGCCCTTACATTCTGGATTTGCGACATCATTGTGACGTATACACTCCCAGTGATGCTCAAATCTGTTGGCCTCGCTGGTGTTTTTGGCTTGTATGCAGTCGTCTGCGTCATATCATTCGTGTTCGTCTACTTGAAGGTTCCAGAGACCAAGGGCATGCCTCTGGAAGTGATATCAGAGTTTTTCGCTGTTGGTGCAAAGCAGGTTGCAGCTGCCAAAGAAAACTGAATCCAAGCACCTATGGATAGAAAAAGTTTTGACTGTCGCTTGATTTGTTAAGTTTATATTTTTGTAGAAAAAGCACACCATCCTTTCCCCCCTCCCTTTTGTTATGATTTTATTTTACAAGACTCTCAAGGTTCTTTCCTCCTCGCGTGTTGACATTTTTTTTTCATGCTCCTCGTCATGTAAGATAAAGAGTGGGATGATCAATGAGGTATGAGAAATACAAAGGGATTTATTTATTTACGAGTTGGAAGAGTCGAGTAGGGTCTTCTTATGCGTGGGGCATAAATAGGCAGAACCATGGCATCTATACCATCTGCTCTTTAATGGAGATCCATTGTGAGGTTTCAATCAAAGTGATTTCCCCAAAGCAATATCTTATGAACTAGTTTAAAATCGAAAATATACGACCCCACACGCACACAAATGAAGGAATGTTGGCATGAACAAATTCTAACAAGATTATCAATGACAGACGAGAACCCACAATTGCATTCATAAAAGAGAGCAAAAACATGTGAGGTTTATTCATCAAAGCAGCTGCATTCATTAACAGTTTAACACTGAAGCAAAACAAAACCAAAAAAGCTCTCCCCTCTACTTGTTTGCCTGGTGACTGGATGTTTACTGCTGTTTAAACTTATTATCTCACACCAGATCAAAACCAGCATCATCTAGGAACACTACCAACTAGTCTAGCACCAACTCTATCCAGCCTCTTAACCATAGCAACAGCCTTCAAATTCCCTTCTTTCCAAAAAGCCTCCACCATTCTCTCCCCAACTTCCATCCCTCTATCCTCACTATTCACCACAGCCACCGCTGTCGGTCCTGCCCCACTAATGGTACATCCAAAAGCCCCTGCCTCCAGAGCCGCCTTCTTAACCCCTACCATACCAGGAATCAGAGGAGCCCTTTTAGGCTCCACAATTTTGTCATTTGACAGTGCCTTCCCTAACCCCACCAAATCCCCTTGCAGCACTGAAGCCACTAAAGCCCCAGCTTGACTACAATTCCACACATGGTGTGACATCCCTATTTCAGCAGGCAATGCAGCCCTCATTTTCTTAGTTGGGGCTTCAAAATCAGGACTAACAAGCACAAAGATCAAGTCTTTTTCAACGGGGAATTGTAAACTCATTAACTCTAATGGATCATAACTTCTAATCAAAACAAAACCACCCATTATTGCTGGTGCTATATTATCAGCATGGTAACCTGAAACTTTAGCTTCAGATTCCAATCCAGCCAATACCAGATCTTTCACCTCCAACTTCCTTCCAAACAGCTCATTCACCGCCACAGCAGCCGCAGCAGCACTGGCAGCGCTGGATCCGAGTCCGGATCCTAAAGGAAGGCCCTTTTCGAGGGAAAGAGAGAGACCCACAGAGCGAATGTTGAGCATCTTCATGGTCGCAATGGCGGCGATGCCAGCACAGTTGTTGAGAGGGTTTTTGGAGAGATTTTTTGTGCCTGAAATATCGGAGATGGAGAGCTCGCCGGGGTGGACCGAGGGGTCGACACGGAGAGAGACGAAGTCGCCGAGGCCATCAACAGCGCATCCGAGGAAATCGAAGCCAGGGCCAAGATTGGCGACGGTGGCGGGTGCGAAGGATCTAACGGAGGTGAAAACGGGTTCAGGTTCGGTGGTTGTGATGATGGGCAGAGAAAAGTTACAGCGAAGGATGTTTGGTTTTTTAGGATTAAGGCTTGTTGTTAAGGAAGTTGTTGGGGTTATGGGTTTCAAAGGAGAAAGAAAACAGATTGCCATTTTCTGTCGTAGAGACAAAGGTGGTTGCTCTTCAGGGGGTCAAAACACAGAGAGCGTTTTAGATTCCCATTCTTAATTTATTTTCCAAAGAGACAACGGCGCTGAGGGGGTAGGTCTCTTGTCTCTCAGTTCATGAGGTAAACTCTTTTATGCAGTCCTCCAAAAACGTTTGATAGTCATATTAGCACCTCAACAATAATTTCAAGCACATCGGCCCTTATTACAAGGAAAGGACACTTTTTACCATGAATTGGAGTTTTGTGTTAGGGGTAGCAATTGCTTGTCAAAATATTTTTTATTTGAAAATATAGTAAAATATTTTTTTAATTTTTTAAAATTTATTTTTTATATTAGAGTATCAAAATAATCTAAAAATATAAAAAATTAATTTTAAACAAAAAAAATTAAAATTTTTATTAAACACGACATTCCCAAAACCATAGTTATTAAACCCGGCCCGGAGGTTGATCTGGCCAAGGAGCTGAGTCCTGGATTTCATGGGTCAACCCGGAAAAATTAAAAAAATATATTTAAAGTTTTAATATTTCATATGAAAAAATTAAAAAAAAATCATGTGAATATAAGTTATACATGTTATAAATAATGAAGTTTAAAAGAATATTTTAAAAATTTTTTTTATCTCACATTGAAAAAACATAACTTTTTTCTTGTGAAATAGAGTATATATATACTAAAATGCTTCAAATCCTACATTTAAAAAATAACTTCTTTCTTATGAACATAGAATATATATATATTAAAGAACTAGAAATCCCACATTGAAAAAATATCATGTTATTCTTTTAAGTTTAAGTATTTAAACAAAAAATTTTTTTATCCTACATTGAAAAAATATAATTTTTTTCTTGTGAACATGGAGTATATATACGAAATGACTTCAAATCCCACATTGAAAAAATATCATGTTATTTTTTTAAGTTTAAGTATTTAAATCAAAATTTTTTTTATCCCACATTGAAAAAATATAATTTTTTTTTGTGAACATAGAGTATATATACGAAATGACTTCAAATCCCACATTGAAAAAATAATTTTTTTTTCAGGAACATAGAGTATATATACTAAAAAGTTTCAAATTTCATATTAAAAAAACACAATTTTTTTCTTATGAACATAAAATATATATATATATATGGAAAGACTTCAAATCTCACATTGAAAAAATAATTTTTTTCTTAGAAATACAGAGTATATATAAAAGATTTTAAATCCCACATTAAAAAAATAAAATATTTTTCTAATTCTAGAACCGGTCTAATTACCAGGTCAACCCGTAGCCGGGGTTTAATAAGAGTGCCCAAAACTGCTCCGAAGTTATTAATGTTTATGGAAATTTGGAAACAGGGGACATTATCTTCGAATATATGAAAGGAAACGAAAAAATGTTTTGGAAGAAAAAGCAGGAGGCGAAAATACTAGAATACAGTTCTCGCAAGAGAAGCTACGTGGGTCAGTTGAGAAACTGGAGTCACTTATGATTTAGATTTCAATCTTACAAGAGAGCATTACACCCTGAGATTCCTGCTGCAAGGGCCATGGACCATTGATGTCGAATGTTCTTCAACAGTCCTGATTGGCCATGCCTGTGTCATCACAGTTTGGACCCCCTTGTCTAGGGAGATCAGATCTATTTTGTCCTCGCGTCAGTAAGTGTAGCATTCCATATTTTTGAATCTGATTTCTCGTAGAAAAAGTGGATATTAGAAGTAGACAGCAATCAAGAATTCAAGAGAAGAGGGAAAGAAAGAACTGCCCAGGGCTGTCTGCAAACCCTTACCGAAGGCCAAAGGCCGATGTTTCTAATGTGATGACAGGCTTATACCTGGACACAAATGTAAGAATAAGAAACTATACTCACTGTGAATGGTGGAAGATGAGGAAGCTATTGAACATTCGCCATCAATGGTCCATGGCCCACGAACATTCGATTTAATTTTTAAATAATTTAATATTAAAGGTTAAATTTTTTTAAAAAAATAAAGTTGCTAAAAGATAAAATAAAATAATAATTGAGTTATTGAAAGGTGAAATTAAAAAAAATAACCAAAATTAACCTGTAAAACTTATTATTTGGATTAGGAGATTGAGATATAACCCTGAAAAAAAAATAATTATAAGATTTAATTTTCAACCATTATAATTTAAAGGATGAAATTAAAAAAAATTAATTTAAAAACACGACCTAAAAATAATTTAAGTCAATCTGGATTAATTTGTTAAACTCATGACCTAAATTATAAAATCAAAATAAATACAAAGAAAACAATTAAAAAAAAAACAAAACTCTACTTTTAATAAATCTAATTGAAAGTTAAAAAAAAAAAAAAACATTAAATTTACAATTTGTAATTTCCAAAACAAACTAATATTATTAAAAAAAAGTAAACAAAAAACACAAAACACAAAACACAACACCATTCCAAACCAATAAATAATATTAATTTAATCACACCTTTTAAAATTTTGAACTAAAAATAAAGTGTTGAAGACGTACATTTTCATCGATCACCCTTCTCTTAGATTTCCAACCGCGTGATCGTCGTTTATGGAACTCGAAACAAATCCTTGTTTTTTTGAACCATACATAAGAGTGGGGTCGGTATGTTGTCTTTTAAAACATCATTAATCAAGAGACAGTCGCAAGTCAATGACCATCTGGCATGTATTGGTTAAGCAAAGCGTTAGTAACAACAAAGTCTTTGATGGAGACTACAAAATTCATGGGCATTTCCACCAATCGAGGAGCACGGGAATTAAGCATCTCACACAATCATCAGATGTAAATATGACACAAAGATGGTACACAGGGGTCCATAAAAGCACGTTCAATAGAAGCTGATTCCTTTATGTCGTTTAGGATCAACTACGCTCGTGTCTGGCTGGCTCCGGTGTGTAGCCTGAGTGTGTGGATCTCTGACGACCCAAATTTACACACATTTCCTTCTTTGAGCTCCGTTAATTTAAAGATCAAAAACAAACTAAATGGAACTAACAGTGCATGATCTCTCTTTTCATATAGTCTCAAGCATCTTCGATCCCAAGTTGCCTCAGAGAATCTGGACCAACAAGGAATATACGTCTTGTTGTATGGTATCTGAAAACAACTACTCCTTTAAATGATGTCCTTGGTATTCCATCCTAGGAATGGAAAGGAAAAAAATCAATTGAGGGCACAATTGTTTTCAAAAATGGTAAAAAGATATCTGATTCTGAATGCAGAAAAGTAGAGCGAACAAGAGTGAGCATACATGAGCACGGCGCAGTGCAACACAGATAGGATTATCAACTGTTGCACTAAACATGTCACCGAATAGTGAAATGTGATAACATGATAGGAGGAGCTACTTAATCCAAGCGATTTGCCCAAGAGCACAAAATAAAGAGAAGAATTTTCTAGTTTCATTCCATTTTGCATAACTTTATCGAAGTTAGAGCAGAAATACCTTCCACTCTTCAAAAATACCAAACTGGTGTGCAATCCATTCAAAGTCCGGTTGGTCCCTGTACTGGATACGCACATCACCCTCTATATTATAGGCCTTAAGAACAGCATCAGTTCCATGGACAGGTTTAGCTTTTCTCACAATGTTGGCAAAATGCTTTGTATAATTGTCCTGAGAAGAGCAGCAGTACATAATTTATTGACTAGAATCGGCTTTTAGGGCTCCTTCACTTCACATGAATTAAAATTGCCCATTACCTTTGTCAGGTAGCTTAAATCCTTTGCCTTCCAATCAACCTTTTGAAGAAGAGGCAAAAGTGAAATTCATTATAATGATAATGATATACATTATAAGTGCAGACACTTCAACTAGGGGAAAAAAATGTGGAATACGTAATACCTTTACATTGTTCAGTTTAATAGGCTGGAGATATTGCTGGAAAAACTGCCCTAAACTAGAGCCCTGTGATCATAAATCCACACTCAATTAGAGGGTAAAGACGTCTGGGTTCTGATATTTGGTGACATTTTATTGCATTAACCTTCTGTTTTGTGATATTATGAAAATAAATGGTATTTCATCCCCTGCATGTTATCCAATGATCAATCAACTGATTTGTTAGCTTCTGCCAAGTGGTTCTCAATACATTAATATTAATCAACACTTTCTAAATATGTCAGCCTGACACGGATGCATCCAAACAACTAAGAAGAAATATAAGTGCAGTAGTACATAGATAGACATACATACATGCTCACCGAAGTTATATGTTCGGCATACTTCTGGACGAATGAACTGTCGACCTTTATGATTCTCCTTTAATCTCAACCAATCATCCCAGTAAGTGAGTTTTTGTCAAGGGAAATGCCTTCAATCACACTATAAAAGCCAGACTTCGAAATGATATGACAAATTAAAAAAAGGATATGCTTTTGGCCATTTAGGGGATAGTTCGTCCCAAATAGATTTAGTCAGCATCCAGCCAAGTCCAGGAAAGAAATCTGACCGATAAAGTTCATCTGCAGAATACACCAAATAGCAGATCAGAAACAAAAAGCAGTTCAAGTTTGTTGCTCAAATCATTACCAAAACCTTTTCCAAACACATTCTGCCCGAGCTCATTGAAAGTTAAATATCCCATCACATGAGTACAGTTTAGAGAGGAGAGGTGGTAGTATAAGGAGTAAATGAGAAAATAACTTACAAGGATCGTTCACAAACTGCTTTTGTCCATTGTCATTCCATGAGGAAACAGCCATGATGGACCTACCAGGTTAGATACCAAATGAGAAAGAAACTAGCTTACTGAAAACCTAAGATCCCTAGCTTTTTATATTAAAATTTAATGTGTAGGAGATATGAGGCATGGAAAATAACATACTTATCCTTTTCAAGAAGGGCTGCAGCAGCCTCAAAGTAATCAAAAAAATCGGGGGCGATTTCCATATCGTCTGTTTTAGAAGCAATACTTTAGCACATAATTTCTCTCAGTGAATATAGAGATAAAAAGAAAGACATGAATAGAGATTCCACAGCAGGAGAAGAAGTTCACCTTCAAGTATAATTACTCGGCTGAAATTATGCTTGTAGAATAATTGATCCATTGCCCATTTGTAATGCCCTGTAGAAGATTTACATTTCAGTTAGTAAATTTGAGAAGAAAGCTATTACACAAGAAGTAATCATTCCTTACTTGCAATCTTGTAGTATGCAATCAATTCCCCAGGTCTTTCTGTTTGTACTGGTTCAGAATCTAAGTGCTGCAAATGAATGAAAAAGAAACTAAAATAATCAAGCATTGCAACTGGAATGAGAAATGTTCCAAATACACAGCTTGACATACCACATCATATACAGATACTATTCAAGCAACCATAAATATATACCAGATAATAGATAAGGACCTTGCATGCACACACAAAAATACATAGAATACAGTTTACCTGAATGTACATTAGCTGATCATAACTCATAGCCTTGCTTCTTACATTTGGGTCTGATCCATCCTGAAAATTTGAGAAAAAAAATTACTGAAAGAAAAACAGAACCAGCTATATAGTTTTCTTATACGATATATCTATGGATAGTAGGTGTGCATGCCATGCTCAGAAGCAAACCTAATTTGCACTTTGAAAAAAAAGGAAAAACAAAAGCTAATATGAGTACCTGAGACACAAAAAGTGGATACTTCGAAGCAACAGAGCTTTGATACCTGTCAACTTAGAAAACCAGTCAGCTGGTGATTAGAATTGAGTTAAATGCACTAGAAACAAACTATATGAACACGAAACATACTTCAAAATAGACTCAATTGTCCGTTGTAAATAATCAGCACGATTGCAGGCCATGATCACAACGGCTGCCACTGGTACCTGAAAAATGAAGCAGAAAATAGCTTGTATAATTTAAAGCGATGACTGCAATGGCATATATATATATATAAAAAAAACAAACTTCAGAAATTGTCCACTGTTCTGTACCTGTGCCTTGTCAACCACTTTTCGAACGCCTTTTCCTGCAATATCAGCATTGAGAAAACGCTAAATTTCTTATAAATTTGGATCAACACTAAAGAAAAATTACTGTTTACACCAAACACCAACAACCTAAAAAAAGACCAAGATAAATAGGAATCAACAGAAACCAATGCCACTCAGTAAAACAACTGGATTCATAAAGCTTAGTCTAGAAGATGAAGTGAGTGATAAAATTTGGTGAGGTACATACTTTCAAGATCATCGAGAAGCGCCTTGAGCTGTCTACACTCTTCGGCTTGACGTCTATTTTGTTCTGAAAATTATTTCATATAAAAAAATCAAATTCAGTTCAAATAATGGTTAAAAAACAGAGAGAGAGAAGGAAAGAAACCTTGAAGAGAAACAATATTGGATTGGTGAATGCTAATTTGATCAATAAGTAATCGCGATTGAGAAGTGCAATGATTCTCTGATTCAAGCGCAACAGCAAGCCGATCTGCGTACTCTGATTGCGTCGCAAATAGCCGCATCTGAAATTCCACAACCATTATGAAACTTGACGATGGATGGATGCATCCATCTGTAACAAAAGAAGAAAAGAATTGAAGAATCGACCTGACCTACCTACCTGGATGTAGAAGAATGCGACTATGGCTGCTATCAGAAGAAGGCATCGGTAATCGCATCTTATTTTTCTCATTTTTTTATTTAGTTTTTATTTTCAAGTCTTCTTCATTCTGTCTCTGCTCTCTCTCTCGCTGAAGCCTGAATGTACAGGACTTTCAATTGTGTAGCGACGGTTTTTTCAAGATTGTCAATTCCATTCTATCTTGTTTGAAATAATCAAAATATTTTATATCAGTTTAAAAAATAAAATAAAATAAAATAAATTTTATTTTATTTTAAATCTCGATTCGTTTTAAATTTTTTAGCTAAATTTCACCCAAAATATTTCTGTTTCATTCTATATATTCTATTTCGCTTTTGAAAAATCATTGAATCAAATTAAATTTTATTCAATTTAATTAATTATACCACTCAATTATAAAAAGTTCTTTTTCATTACAATTTTCAATAACAATGATATGAATAATAATATTGAAAATTATTATTATTATTTTTATTAACAATAATATTAATTTTTTAAAATTAGATTTATCACTAATATATATGGTTTATATTCATTTTGTTTTTTTTTCATGTTTATACTTTGTAGGAATTTGAGCAAAACAAAAGATGCTTTAGATTCCATTAGCCTTGATAACATTAACCTAACTTTATATTTAAAATATTTATATTAAAACATTTTACTTTCATAATATTTTGATATTTTGTTTAAGTTGAATTGCATTAAGTTAAAAATCTATTTAATATTGACTATTTAGAAATATTTTAAATTTTAAAATTATATTTGTTTGGCATTATGTTTGTATTGCATAATTTATAATTAATTTATCTTAAATTTGAATTATGTTTGTTGAATATATATATATATATATATATATAAACAGTACAACCCCGAAACGGCACGCCGAAACACTTCGAAACTGAAACATTTCATTTCAATTGAAAAAAAAAAATACCTACCGAAACAGAATTGACAACCTTGGTTTTTCCATCCTCGCGTATTGGGAAGTGTGGATGATGTTTTTTAAAGTATTTTTTATTTAGAAATTTTTTAAAATAATATTATTTTATTTTTTAAAAAATTATTTTTGATATTAATATATAAAATAATTTTAAAATATTAAAAAAATATTAATTTAATATATATATATATAAACGGGTATACTCGCCTTCCTAAGTTTTTATTGTTTATAGTCTCTTCCCATTTCAACATATTCTATTTTGAAACGCCAAATCAACCACCTACCCAATAATTCCTTGCCACGTTTAGCCATATTAGCTATTTTATCCTCACCACCCCGCCACTCTATATTATACGTAGACTTTTCTAAAGCTTATTTGTGTGTAAAAAAATATAAATATAAATTAAAAAACCTATATTTATACAATTAAATAATTAAGAATGTTAAAAAAATTTAAACATTATTAACAATAAATGCAGATAAAATTAAAAAATCAATGGATATATATAAATTCAGATATTTTATTTATAACATGGGCCTTTGACCCGACTGATTTGAATGACTTTGAATATAAAAATTAAATTTTTATTTCATTAAATAATAATAAAAATAGATATACGTGAAATTTATTGAATAAAATATAAGAAAAAATATTATGCAAAGTTACATATATTAAAAATATTATCCAAAAATATATTTTTTTATTTATATTAAACATAAAAAAATTATAGACAAATTAAAATAATGTCTTCAAAAATTAAATGCAGATAAAATAACTAAAAACTAATTATTATTTCAAAGAGGCTATATAAATAAAATAAAAGATAGAACACGTATAATTTAAATATAAATAAAAAATAATTTTGAAAAGATATATATAAAAAAAGCATCAATTAAAATACAAATTAGAAAAAAAGTATCAAGTGCATGACAAGCAAAGTTAGTCTTCTTGACCCAATTAGTAAGGGCATGAGCTTGGACCTTATTTATTTTCTTACTGTAAATAGAGCACATGACATGCTATCTGTCCTAATTTGTTTTTTAAAATTAACTCAAACAGCTAAACTTTTTTAGATTATAACCATTGTGATGGCTAGAAAATTAGAACATAAGTTTTTTTTACTTAAAAATCTATTTTTGACCGAAAACATCGTAGAAATACCCTTTAAAACTTGTTAAACCTACTTATAGCCTTAAAAAAAAATCCCAAAACCTAGAAGCAACCAAGAACCAAAAATCTTTTTGAGGTCATATATGTTTTTAAAACTTTCGAGGTAGAAAAAAAATACATAAGTTGAACTCTCCTCGTTAAATGGAACTATTTGACATAAAGAGTGATCATTTTAGTAGTTGAAAACGATGTTAATGACATTTTTATCTCTTCGTTGCATGAATCCAACAACTTTCATTCTCATCTCTCAAACCAGAGACAGTTTTTAATCAAAATTGATTTTTTTTTAAACTTCAAAAATTAAAGGGGCCTAATTCTTATTATTAGCAAAGAATGAGGACTAAGTTGAATATTTCACAAAAAATTTGAAAACACCATATATCTTCTATGCATGTTTAATTTTAGTCATATGTCTTTCAATTTCACCATTCCTTAACAATTTTAACCAAATTAGCCTCCAATTAGACCTTTAAAGGAGAAAAAGAAAAAAGAAAAAAAAGGGATGGAAAAAAAACTCATGGGCATAGTGAATCCACAATGTCTATGAGTCTTAGTTTACGATGCGTGGGGGAACAATATTTCCCTTACACCTTTTAGAGTTCTCCACTAGTTACTTAACTCGCTCTAAACTGTCGGTTATATATTTTTTTCAATAAAAACAAGATATATGAAATAATATATCCATTTTTAACACCGGTTATGTTTATCAAAATGAAATTTTAACAATAATAGAAATAAACAAATACATGAAAATTGATTGAATAAAAATAAAAGGAAAGAAATAGTATGCAAAGCTGCACATATTAGAAATATTATCTAAAAATAAATATTTTTTATTTTTAAAAATAAATTTAATCTAAATAAAACTTACAAAAATATTTATAGATGAATCAAAATCTTTAAAAATTAAAAAAATACAAAATAACTAAGAAAAGCCTTTATTGAAAAAAGTTTAAATAAACAAAAAAACAAAGACAAGATCATAAAGAATGAAAATTAATTGAAACATAAATTAACAAAAATATTCAAAAAGAAAATACATGTAGAAAAGGCATTAATTAAAAGAAACCAAAAGCAAAATAAAAAAAATAAGAAAGACAGAGAACTTGAGTTATAGCCCCAATCTTTTCTTAAGAAAATAATGTTGAATAATGAAATAAAAAAATAATAAGTAAAAAAAGAAAGATGTTAACCTGTGTTAACTTTTCAAACAAGTGACCCGAGTTAATAGTCCGAAGTACCATAAATAAAATAATTGCAAAGCCCAATTCTTAGCAAATCAAACACTGAAGGATTAAACCGAGAAAAAAAAACAATTACACCAAAAGTTCTAAAAAATAATTGAAACTAAGGGAATGAGGGTGAAAATCAAAATAAATAATAAAGTAGATGGCAATAAAAAAATCTTTGATTGGAGGGTTAAATTTAACAAAAATATAACTGTAATAAAAAAGGAAAATTAAAAGAATAAGGAACCAATTAAAAAAAAACATCATAAACTTTGATTGAATGATGAAATTGAAAGTCAATAAAACTTACACAAAAAGGCAAATGAAAAAAATTTATAAATAAAAAGAATAAGGCTAAATTTGAAGAAATAATATATGAGAAATTGTAATTAAAGTAATAAATTGAAATCTAACCAAAATTCCATAAAATGGTTGAGAACAAAAATAAAAATAAAAAGAATAAGAACTAAAATTTAAATACAAAAAACAAAGATGACTGAGGTGTACGTTTTAGGGGATGAAAGAGAAAAGAAAAGAAAAAGAAAAAGACACGGCCACTTATGACAGTACGACCATCCTATGCCTACACGTATCATACACACTAGAAGTGGATGCAGTGATGTTCCTAACGCTGCCACGAAAGACGGTTTTCTAGCGAAGGATGTCGTCGCATGCGCTGCCTAAAGGATGCGTGCGGTGTCCACATGCTTGTGTATGCACGATATACGCTAACAATGTTTTTTAAATTATTAAAATATAAAAATGCCCTTTATTGCTTATAACAACAACAACAACAACAACAACCATGATGGAAAGACTAAATTACTATTGCAAGACAATTTCCTCTTTTTTTTTTTATGCATTTCAAGGTTATTTTTTGTTATTTTATTGAGCAATAAAAAATAGAATTACAATAAAACCCTTGAGCATAAAGTTATTTTTTTTACCTATATAGTTACCTTGGCAACTATACTATTATTATAAGAGAAGACAAAAAAACCTTTGTGCCCTTATTGAATATGGAAAAGACATGTGTGTTCTTATGAAAAAAACCACAGTACCTACCCTCCCTTGCCTTTTGTTTAGTGTAAATAAGAGAAAATTTTAATTTTCATTGTTAATTTCTACAATAAAAATCCTATATGTTTTAGTATTTTCTATAATAAACCAGGTCAACATTTGATTATTATAGTTGAGACATGTTTGATTTGTACCTCTAATTAAACATATCATATTTTATTTTTTATCTTTAGATATTAACCAAATGATATCTAAAATTAATCATGAATTTTAAGATTTTGTTTGTTTTGTATGGTACAGTGTGATACAGTTTATATTTTACCTTAATTATAAATTTGAAAGTGTTTGATAAATTAATATATACCATGATTTTGTATGACTCTTATTGAAAATTCGCTTAAAACATTAGATAATAAAAGTTACAATTTATATTTTTTTAAATGTGCCTTTTAAACTGTAACCACAAAAGTTATTACTATATCAAACACATATTTAAGGCCATATTAGGTATTTGTTTTTTTAAGGATAATAAAACTTTATTTTTTATATTGGAATAATTTTTTTTTTTATAAAATCATGTTGAAACCATTTATATGATTACATAATGAATTGATGTATTTTAAAAATACTTTTATGTTTTTACACTTGATTGTTGTTGATGATGTGGTCATGTGTGATTAATGCTTGTCTACAAATGATTAACTAGATTTATTGAAATCATTTATTCTAGAAAAAAAATTAATATTATTTATTCAATTAAGTCCTGTTGAAAAAAAAGTATATGGTTAACGGTTACTGAAATTCTAAAGTGTTGAATATTGACTGTAAAATCTTTACCTATAGATAATAGTTAGGTTATGATTATTGATCTTTCATCTGCATATCATTACGGTCATACTAGGACGTAAACCATAGATAATGACTGTCATCCCTCACAGGGAGGATCATGTTGTAAAATCAAACTAGTCCAGGGATGAAATCTTGGGTTGTTTTTAGTTTATGGGGCGATTTGACCTGGGACTAAAGTTCAAGGGATATGATTACAATTTGGCCTTGCCATTAACCGATCATTCCTTGAATCTCTGTCTGTCCCTGTTTTTGGGTTGGCGAAGGTTGTAATAGCTCATCATTTTCGTTACCTGTTCAAAACATCATCAGCAACCAATCTCTCTTCCAATTATTGTTGTCTATCAAAACAAACAAAGAATCAATCAATCAAAAAATGGAGTCTGGAAAAAATGCAGCATTCTCATCTGCAAAAGCTCTACCAGGAGAAGACACACCTCTCATACCCAATTCCCCGACTCTATCCTCTCAATCCAAGACTTTTGCAAATGTATTCATTGCTATTGTTGGTGCTGGTGTTCTTGGTCTCCCTTATGCTTTTAAACGCACAGGTTGGATAATGAGTCTTATGATGCTTTTCTCTGTTGCTGGTTTAACTCATTATTGTATGATGTTGTTAATCCATACACGTAGAAAGCTTCAATCTTTATCCGGTGAATTCGCAAAGATTAACTCCTTTGGTGATCTGGGTTTCACCGTTTGTGGTTCTATTGGGAGGTTTGTTGTTGATGTTATGATTGTTTTGTCTCAAGCTGGATTTTGTATTGGTTATTTGATATTTATTGGTAATACCATGGCTAATCTGTTCAATGCATCATCACCTGATAGCTTGACTTCTCAAGTTATTGCCTTCTCAATGTCCGCTAAGAGCTGGTATATATGGGGCTGTTTTCCTTTTCAATTGGGATTAAGTTCTGTTGCAACGTTGACCCATTTGGCTCCGTTGAGCATTTTTGCTGACGTTGTTGATCTTGCTGCCATGGGAGTGGTGATTGCTAAGGATGTTTTTTTAATGATAGAGAATAGGCCTGAAGTTAGAGCCTTTGGAGGTTTGTCTGTGTTTTTCTACGGGATGGGCGTGGCTGTATATGCATTTGAAGGGGTCGGTATGGTTTTGCCAATAGAATCTGAAATGAAAGAGAGGGAAACGTTTGGGAAAATCTTAGGTTTGAGCATGGGGCTTATTTCAGTGATATATGGAGCTTTTGGTGTGCTGGGTTACTTTGCTTTTGGAAATGATACTCAGGATATTATCACTGCTAATTTAGGGCCTGGGCTCATTAGCCTTCTGGTTCAATTGGGTCTTTGTATCAATCTGTTTTTCACATTTCCCCTGATGATGAACCCTGTTTATGAGATAGTGGAGAGAAGGTTCTGGGGTGGCAGGTATTGCCTGTGGCTTAGATGGCTGTCGGTTATGCTGGTTACTCTGGTGGCTTTAACGGTGCCAAATTTCGCCGATTTCTTGTCCTTGGTGGGGAGCAGTGTATGTTGTGGATTGGGATTTGTTTTGCCAGCTTTGTTTCACTTGCTTGTGTTCAAGGAAGAGATGAACTGGAAAGGATGGACAATTGATGTGGGGATTGTGTCCTTGGGCGTTGTTCTTGCGGTTTCAGGGACTTGGTATGCTCTCATGGAGATCTTCGCTATCAAATCATAGGTATGTTGTCCTCAGAACATGGAAGATGTGAATCATAGCAGTCAGCTTGTGTTCTTATCCCTACACAGTGGTTTATTTTCACTTCACTGTGAAGCTACCTCATCAATCTTAAGATGGAAAGACGATGTCTGATTGAGAGAAAGTTCAGCACCATGAAACTCCATCATGGATTACAACCATGTGCGCTGCATTATTGCTGTATATGATATTCCAAAATGGATTATAACCTTGTGTGCCTCATCATTGTTTCATTTTTGGTGTTATTTGAAAATGAACTTGTTTTACATTTGTCTTGAGAAATTTAATATATGCCAAGACAGACTCTGCCGAGCTAAATCGTTGCTGCTGAACAAGTTAGCATTGCTTCATAGCACTCGGCTCATACAAAATGAATGTTCAGCGAATCTAGAGTTTGACTAGCATATTAGGTTTGGAAATCTTATAGACAGCCCTCATTTGGAGTTCCTCTTGTTCAGCAAATGTGTTCGACACTAGTTCGAATGTGTTTGTAAAATAGAGATCCTCAAGCAAGTGCAAAGCTGCACTCTTCTGATCCCCGAAACACGTAAAAAAGCTCTGCAGAGATTTTGATCCATGCAATAAGCCAGTAACTTCCTTTTCGTCAGTCATTTTCCATGTCAATGGGGACGGAAAATATCCGTCAACAAATTCCAACGAAAAATTTTCTGTCGCTAATTAACAATAAAATTTCCGACATAGTAAAAATATTTAAAAAACCAAGAAATATTAGTCATTGATGCAGTCAGTAAAATAACACATCTATTTCATCAGTAAACAATAGCCTCATTTCCTCTTTGCTTCTTCCTTTTCTTCCTCTTTTTCTTTCATTGTAAAAAATAACCCCTCTATTTTTCCACAAACCTAGGAACCATCCTTATAAATTTGGCCACCCTAGCACTCCATAGTATCGATATCACTATCTTGATTGATATTTTTGTGTAGTATTTGTAGTTTACTTGTATATTTATATGTGTTTTAACATTTTCATAGACAATTTTGTTATATTCAAGTATGATTTGTATGTTAGGGTTTATTTGAGATTTGCTAAAAAATATATTTTTTTGTAATTTAATGAAATTGAGTTTAATTTTGTAACTTAGGTGTGTTATACTAGAAGAAAAGATGAGTTATTTAATGGGTACAAATGATAATTGGTTATTAGATTGTAGATTCATTTTTAATTACCAAAGTTGAATTTTGAATTGATGGTACATTATTAAAATATAGGTTTCCTAAGTACTGAATGATCGTTCTTGGATGTATTGAAATTCACCCCAAGGATTGTATAGAAAAGATTATTGTAAAGGGGTTAAGAGTTTTATTAATTTTACACTTTTAAATTTGAAAAATATAAGTGGAGCCAAAATTAGATGTCCATATATGAAGTGTAAAAATAAAAAGTTTCACTAATTAGATGTCATGATGCATCATCTAAAAAAGGATTTGTAGAGAAATACTTATGTTTGTTTGCACATAGAAAACCTTATGTTCTTTACAAGACTATGTTAGAAAGGATTGTTGGCTCAACATCTCCTTCTAGAAACATTTATGAAATTGTAGATGATAATAATAATTGTTATAAGAGTATGATGATAAATTGAATGAGAATGAATTATAGTTATTCAAGTGAAAGTTTATGTGTATATGAAGAACCAAATATAGATGTAGTTAGGTTTTTTTGATTTTTTAAAAGATTCTGATGAACTATTATGGGATGAGTGCATTAACCATAGTAAATTATCACTATTATAAGAGTGTTTACCATCAAGTCAAAATATAGATTAATTGAGGCTGATTATGATAACATCATCGAATGAGAAAGCATTTTACTTGAAGGGAATAGGATGAAAGATAACTTTTATACTAAAAAATCCATGATGAAACCCCTTGGCCTAGAATATAAAAAAATTAATATAAGCCCAAACTTTTGTATGTTGTACAATGGTGAAAACACAAATTTATCCAATTGCAAAACTTGTGGACATGCTCGGTATAAACCCAATATTGATAGAGAAAGAACACTTGTCGCATATAAAAAACTAAAATACTTACCACTCATAGGCTATAAATGTTATTTATGTCTCCAAAGATGGCCGGACATATGACATGACATGACATCATTTATATGATACGGTGGATGAAGTCATGGACCCTTTCGATGTTGAAGCTTGAAAGCAGTTTAATATGGTGCATCTTTAGTTTTCAATGGAACCACGTAATGTATGTTTTGATTTATGTACTGATGAGTTCAATTCATTTGGGTCATTTGCTGCACCATATTCTTGTTGACTTATTATACCAACAATTTACATCTTGCCCTCAAGGATGTGTATGAGGTTGAAATTCATTTTCTTATCTACAATCATAATCGATCCTTATAGTCTCGGTAATAATATAGATATTTATCTTCAACCATTGATTGATAAGTTGAACCAATTATTGTCATTCGAGGTTTTGACGTATGATGTCTTAAGAAAATAAAATTTTCAAATGAAGACAACTTTGATATGGACTATAAATGATTTTCCTGGCATGAAATGGTTTCAGGATGGAGCACACATGAAAAATTAGAGTGTTCTTACTATATAAATAACAATAAGGTCTTCATCTTAACGAATGATAGTAAAGTTTTTTATTTATTTATTGCCATTGGAGGTTCTTGCCAAGTCATCATCAATACAAAAATAACATAAAGAACTTCTTGAAAGGTAAAACTAAAAGGGATGATAAGCCACCAATAATGTCTAGTGAAGAATTATATGATGTAATGTCACAATATAAAGACATTGTATTTGCAGTTTCTTGTCTTTGAAAGGTTTAAAAGTTTGTGATTTTACGATGGATATATTTTGAATATAGCTAGATTGATGAATTTAAAGGAATATAAAAAGTCATGATTGCCATGTATCTATGTAGACACCCATCCCAATTACATATAGGGATTTATTATAAAAAAGGATTGAGATGCTCTCATAGAGATTAATCACTTTTTTAAAGATGTTTGTTTGAACAAGTTGCATTCTCAACACATGGAGACGGTTGAAAGGAATATCATTAAGAAGATTTGCAAACTTGAGATGTTCTTCACTCCCTTCTTCTCTTACTCAACAAAGCATTTGCATATACACTTAGCTTATGAAGCAAAAGTTGGAGGGTCTGTGCAATATAAATGGATGTATCCATTTGAGAGGTTAGAGATTACTAGCATTTATCTTTTTGTAAACATTCCTTTCAGTTATTCATCTATAATTACTTGCATGTAAGTACTTGTTCACCCTTAAGAAAAAATTTAAAAATAAGACACGTGTTAAGGCTTCAATATATAAGGTTTATATTATTAAAGATATTTCAATATCTCATATTATTTTGAGCCTAGTATGAGAACAAGAATCAATTGTATTTTAAGACATAATAATGGTGGTGAAGTGCCTTCGAGTGAGAATTTGTCAATATTTTCCTATCCTAGACAACCATTTTTGAAGAATACAGTATCGAGAAGATGTTTGACAAACATCAAATTTAGATAAGCATATAATTATGTGTTATTTAACTATGATGAATTGATACCTTTTATTTAATAAGTCAGTTTTACAATTTAAGAGACTAAAATAATTTTTTCTTGTATTATCAAATAGGCTAAAATCTTTGTTAATTACTTATGAGCAAAATTGTCAATTTATGTTATCCCAAAGTCCATATTTTATTGATGCTTAAGTTTTTTAATTACAAGATAAATAGTTTGCTATGTGGTTTAAAATACAAGTATGTAATAATTTATAAATCTAAAAAGAATACATTTACTTAATTTTTTTCATCGACCATTAATGATTGCTATTTTTAACTAGGGAACAACATGATGGTTTGAAATTGCTATCATCGAGTTTTGAAAGAAAGATCCAATGTTTTAATGAGTATTTCATCAATTAATATGTTTTTTTTTATATATCAAAGAGTATGGAGAGGGTGGAAATACCTATAATAGTGGGGTTAGTGTTAAGGGATCAACTTTTAATGAGTTTGAAGTTGATTATTATAGCAAGTTAGAAGAGGTGATTGAATTGCAATATCATATGACATAAAATAATTTTTTATTATTGAAATGCTATTAGTATAATACTGATATAAGAATTAAAGTATATAATCACCATGGTCTAGTTGAAACTAATAAAATAGGTAGACCTGACAACATCAACAATGCTTTTGTATTTGCCAAACAATGCCAACAAGTATATTACACATACACTCGTTCATTTAGAAATGATCATAATAGAATTGATTAGTTATCTATTATAAAAACCAAACCCAGAAGTCATGTCCAATTTGTTAAAGAACGTAACAATGAAGTAAATGAGGGAGAAAATATATTTCAACTTGATGAGTTACTCAATCCATATCGAGTTGCTCCATCTATCTGGTTAGAAGAAAATTTAAATTTTCATATCGCTAAGAATACTTATATTCATATCGATATTAATGAGTTAAATGATATATTGAATACTAGTGGACATATAGAAGTTGATGAAACTGAAGAGATCAACCGACTCCAGTTTAACAAAAAAGATGATGATGATAAAAATGAAGATGAGGAAGATTCAAACTAAAAAGGATTTTAATTGATTTTATATGTAAAATATCTTTGTGTAATTAACATATATTTTTTTTTATATAAAGCATTATAGTTGATTGAGTAGTTTGAAGTTTCATCTCTAATGAAGATGAATTTTGTTTTGGATTGGGCTCGATTTTCTTGGAGCTTACTAAGAAACTAAAAAAATTTCCTCATTTGATGGTAAAAACACATTTGAAAGGGTTGAGTTTCATCTAGTATTGACTTAAGATGACAAACACTTCTTTAAAGTTTAAGAAATACTATTTAAAAGTCATGTTACTAGCATGTCATCAATGTATCCTTCTATAATCCTTCCCAACTAATTTTTGAATATTCAATTAATTATCCGTTGATATGTTGCCCTTGCATGACTTTATAACAACAAATGCTGAATTCAATAATAAAGGCTGTTTTCTCCTCATCCTCAAGATGCATGAGGATTTGATGATACCTTGAGTAAACATCTAGGCAGCTCAAAAATTCAAATCCTTCCATAACATCTACCAAGTGATTGATCTTTGGAAGTGATAACTATCTTTTGGGTAGACTTTGTTTAAGTTAGTGAGGTCAATACACATCCTCCATTTTCCATTACTTTTTTTCTTACCATGACCATGTTTGTTAACCAAGTTGGGTATAACACTTCCCTGATAAAGCCAGCGCCTAAAAGTTTGTCTACTTCTTAAGTTATAGTCTTCTGTCCATCTCCCCTAAAGCTCCTCTTTTTCTATCAAATCGAATGTGTAGCTTGATTTACCCTTAACTGGTGGGTGGCTATTTTTGGATTGATGCTTGACATTTTCGATGCATTTGTTGTGAAATTTTGCTTCTGGACTTGTAGGAGCTCTATTAATGATTGCTATTGTGTTAACGTTAAGGTGGATACCACTTTAGTGGTTGTTTTCTCTTCTCATCCCAAACAAACATTTTTCAGTGTTTCAACAATCTTAATTTTGATTTATAGTCTTTTTTTTTGAAGACCCTTTTTGGCCTAATATCAATATTTTCTTACCTTTCAAGCAAGTAGAGGCACATTGTTTTGAGATCGTTTGATCTTCCCAGGCTGTGGCTACACTCCCTTCTGAGTTCGAAGCTTCAAAGTTAAATACCGAGTATTGATGATGACATTGATTTGATGTAAAAAGGGTATTCCTAGAATGACATTGTAAGCTAATGCCATATCAATCACCATGAAACTTTGTCAGAGTGAATCACACTTTGGAGGGGTACCCAATATAATAGGCAATTCTAAGACACCTTTCACTAGCACACCCGAACCCTCAATATCAATAAGAGGAGTTTTTATCGGTGTTAGTTTTGAAAAGGGGATTCCTATTTGAACCATAACTTCTGCAAAGAGAATGTTAACTGTGCCGTCGTCGTCTATCAATACTTGATGTACCCTATGATTATAGATAATAGTGAAAATGATGAGAGCATCTTTATGTGGAAAAACCACTTCTTCTTCATCTATAGGAGTGAAGATTATTGGCTCGTGCCATTGAACCAATGATCTAGCAGTGGTACAGACTTTCTTCCTATATTTACTCTTTCTGTTATTTGAATATCCTCCAGCAAAGGTTCCTCCTAAAATCATATTGATTTTAGGTAGGGCCATAGCAGATTGGCTAAGGTCCTCTCTGCTTTGCTCAAGACGAAAGTCCTTTTTAGAAACTTGCGAAGGTAACTTTTAGCTATAAGCTTTTCAATTTTTTTTAAAGACATAACAGTCTTCTGTATCATGTCCTTTATCTTTATAAAATAGACAATACTTTTTAGATGTGCGTGTGTTGGGGGGAGACTTATGGGTGAAGGATACCTAATAATTTTTTTTTGCCTTGGATGGCCGCTAGGACTTCAGTATGAGAGGTGTTTAAAGGACAAACACATATTTCATGATAATTTAAATGTTTCTTGGTTGGTTTCTTTTGTTCTCTCTTGGAACTTTTATCTCTTTTAGGAGAGTGGTCTCGCTTGGGCGATTGAACTCGTCTAGGGAAGCATTTTATTTGTTTGTCTCTGGAAAAATGGAAGGGACCATGACATAGTGTACTCGCCTCCTCTACTCGGATGTGGTTTTTCATGGTTTGTTTCACCGTTAACAATCTTTTATTTGGTAGAATGTATAACTCTCTTTACAATGCTCTTTCCCTTACTCAATTGATAAGGGCTTCAGAAGCTACCTGTTCGATCAAGTCTTTAACCTTAAGCATTTCCTTATTGAATCTTTTGAGGTATGTTTTGGTAGACTCATTCTTTGTTTGGATGATTCTGAATAGTTTAATGGAACTTTTTTTGGTTGGGATTCTTGTACTAAAGTGTGCCACTAGCTTGATGTAAAGATTACTGAAGTTGATGACTGAACCTGGTTTCAAGTTGTTACACCATGCCTTTATTGAGCCTCTAAAAGTCATAGGGAGCATCTTAAACATAACTAGCTTTAGGCTGCTATGTATGTTCTATAGATGTTCCCTAGCGTTTGTAAGCCCATCATAGTTTGTCTAGAGTCATTTTGGTGGCAACGTAATCTTTAGGTATACGTGTGTTAAACACATATATGGATAAATAGGAGTCTCTAATCTAATGAGGAGTGTGGACATCACGTATGAGTTCTTCTAACTTTTTAGTATTTCTACACCTATCAGGCTTATGAGAACTTGGTGTGTATGGTGTAGAATGGCATGACAGGCCAACTGCCTTATTCTTACTTCGTCCAAATAGACGCCTAGAATAGCCACTTCGTGCCCTAGTGATTTGAGGGTGTGAATGCTTCTTAGCATGGCTTGATGACTTCTAAGGTTAAGTATCCTCTAGGGGATCATTTTGCCCACACTCCTCTGGATAAAGGATTTGTCTACGAATAGGTGGGGCTTGCTATCATGGAGGTGAGTTTACAGATGCGACAATTTATTAAGGAGGAGCTGCAAGTTATGGTGGTGGATTTTCTCTCACTTGTTGATTTGTCAGGACTGTCTGGCTGAGGAGTTGTATATGTTCCACCAGTTGTTGAAGGATCGACTATGTGGGAGTTGGAATATCTGTTGTAGCAGAAAGATCAATAACTCATTCCATTCCTGGAGTGTTTTGATTATCTGCCATTAATAATTATAATTAGGGAAAACTGTAACACAAAAAGAGGTTATCTATGACTTTTGTAGATCTTCCAACAGACAGTGCCATTGATGAAGTTCAAAAATCTAAAACATAAAAAAAAGGTTATTTAGTTTTTAAGATAATGGTTCATTAATATATTAAAGTACTTGAATTTTTTTATTAATCCAAAGAACTCCTAATTCACAAAGAAGGTCTTGAATACCTACAATAAAACAATCCTAATTGAGGGGACTTAATGATCATTCGATGATAAAGTCAATATGAGAAAGATATTAAATGACTTCATGTAATAAAATAACTTCAAAAAGCTTTAAGTTCCAAGGATAAAGATCTTGTTCCTGAATTTTAAGTTTGTTTTTATTATGAAGTCTTGGTCTGCCTTTACCTAGATGGTTCAGAGGATATTTATACCTCTAAACTTTGTTGTTTCTATGAAAAAGGACAAGTTGGAAAGTCGTCCACTTTCGGTGACATTAATGGGAGGTGAAAATTCTCTTACATATCAGTAATGAGATAATAAATATAAAAGGTCCCTTAAGAGACCTTACACACACCTATAAACATAGAGAAATTATTATCTTATGGTAGTTTATCATGTCTTTAATATTTATATAATAAAATATTATTTAGGATTAGACATAAAAGCTTAAAAATTGATAAGGTTGTAGGCAAACACATTAGGCCTACGTTATTTAGACTTGGCTGACTGCCAAGTTCACGCACTGTGGACTTGGCTATTTGCTAAGTCCATGTATCTTGGGTCTGTGAAACATGCTAAACACACATTATTTGGACTTGGCTAACTGCAAAGTCCACACACTTTAGACTTGGATATCCATCAAGTCCAAGTGTCTTGGGTCTTGCAAATATGTCAAACCCATGTTATTTGAACTTAGCTGACTGCCAAGTCCGTGCACTTTGGACTTGGTTGTTCACCAAGTCTAGGCATTTTGAGTGCGAAAAATATGTTAGACCCATGTTATTTGGACTTGGCAGTTAGCCAAGTCTAAGTCTAGATATCTTAGGTCTGAAAAATATACTAGACCTACGTTATGTGGACTTGGATGACTACCGAGTCTACGTACTTTGGACTTGATTGTCTACCAAATTCAGGTGTCTTGGGTCTGACAAACGTGTCAGACCCACGTTATTTAAACCTGACTGATTACCAAGTCTATACAATTTAGACTTGGCTGTCCCCCAAGTCTAGGCGCTTTGGGTATGTAAAATGTGCTAGACCCACGTTATATGGATTTGGCTGATTGTCAAGTCTGTGCACTTTGGACTTGCCTGCCCACCAAATCCAGACATCTTGGGTTTGAAAAAGATGCTAGACTTACGTTATTTGAACTTGGTTTACTGCCAAATCCAAGCATTTTGGACTTGGTTATTCACCAAGTCTAGATGTCTTGGGTCCGACAAACATGTCGACCCACGTTACTTAGACTTGGATGATTGCCAAGTCTGCACACTTTGGACTTCGCTACCTGCCAAGTCCAGATGCCTTGGGTCTTGCAAACATGCCAGACCCATGTTACATAGACTTGGCTATCCGCTAAGTTCAGGCACCTTGGGTTTGCTGATTAGTACTTAAAAATGCATTGTTATTAAGGCTTTATATCATCATATTGCACTTAAAGTGTCATTAAATTCCCTAACTTAAGCATGTTTTATAATAACAAGTCTGATAATATAAGATAACTTTAATTTATGATAAATGCTTATTTTAAATGCAGACATATCTCACAATTCAAAGGATTGATTGATGTGATTAACTATTGAAAGTGAAAGGACAAAGAAAAGGCTAAGCTTAGAAAAGAGATGCTGGATCAAACTGGAACACCATTCAGTTATTTGATCATATCTGGAGTTATGGACCTTGGATGTATGTTTGGTTTATTATTCTGGAAAGGTAAGACATAAGCCTACAACTTTTATGGGAGTGGAAGACCCAAATCTGTCGTTTTCAAATTCAAAGCTTAGCCATAAAAGAGAAGTCAGAATCTGTCCTGCAATCCAGCCCAAACACTACTTAGAATTTTACACATAGATGGAATTCTAAAGGCCAAATGACATAAGATTTGGTGGGTGGAAAGATAAGACAATGAACAATAACTTTCATGAAACCACTTGCTCAAATTCTAATGTTATCAATGACATTGCATCCAGACAAGAGCTTAAGGGCTATCCACCACGTCTACCAGAAGCACTACTCAGTATTTTAACTATATCTCGAGCTTTACTGATCCAAATGCTCTAAAATATTGTGGGTGGAAAGAGGAGATTATTTCCAATAACGTTCATGAAGAACACTTTGCCAAATTCTGATTGCATCAATGTCATTTCATCCAGCCAAAATGCTTGAGTGTTGTTGTCCACCAAGTCCACTAAATCAATAGTTGGCCACTACATCAATAATCAATTACCAAATAAATAGTTCTGAATTTTAGCCTATAAAAGGAGGCAATTGCCATTCATTTAGGTATCTTGGTTTTTAGATCAAGATCATTATCTTGCTTGCTTCTCTCTTTGTAATGTTCTAGTTTTATTTCATGTTTTATTTTCATTAATCTCTTGTTTATACTTTTCATTTTCTTTACTACTCTTAGTTAACTTATATCATAATTATGTTTTTATCTTGTTTATTTATGTTCTTCTTCTTCATTATGTCTAGTTAAGTTAATTATGTCAAGGTGAAAAGGTTTCACTAATGATGTTATAATATGTATAATATAAACTCAACATGAACTTCAATGTTTATATCCAAGAAAGTTTGTTATTAATATGTCTTATCTTTTTATCTTATCAATTCTTAATATATTGCTCGTTAAATGGTTAATCTAGATTTGTGTTGTATAACACGTGGTACATCAAATGTTTGATCCTTCATAATCTTCGGTCGATATCGTTGTTATAAGAGGAACTTGATTTATTGTTAACATAAGTTAGCATCATGAATTCCTGACAATACTTAAAAGTACGGTGTTACTAAAATAAGATAATTAATTTGATCATGTTAAAAATTTATAATGACCTATTAAGGATAAATCATCCGATTGGAACTTCCTTTGTGTGTGGTTTCCAATTGAGTAATAAAAAGAGTTTATGCTATACTTATTTCTAATACCATTAGTGGACCCTTTAATCTTGACATCTTTTTTTATTATTGTTTAATCCTCACATTAATCTCACATCTTAAAGATCTCTTTAACTCTTTGTTAATATATATATATATATACACACACACACACACAATTAACCTCTCTTTGGTTCGACCCCGGTCTTGCCGGGTTATTTATTACTTTGACACTCCTGCATTTGGGATAAGACATCAACTCTTTGATCGTGTCATTCGACTTTTCGAGTCTTTCATCTTTTCTTTTGCTGCTCTTCTTTGATTTGCCTTTTTTCATTGTTTTGGTCGGGGCATACTCACTTTGTTTTGGCTATCACTTTTCTTGTGATTTGGGCATGCTCCCTAGCATTTGAGTTTCTTGGTCTCTTTTGCCTTTTTTGGCTTTTTCACGGCTTTTTCATCATTTTTTTATCAATAAAATTTCACTTGTCTCTAGTGTGGAGTGTGATCCTAGTTGAGATTTTTCATGAAAAAAAAATTTTAGGCTAAAAAAAGGACCATGATATATTCATTTTAGAATACGAAAGGAATAACAAAGATGACATTTTCTCATTTCAAGCACTAGCAGCTAAGACTAATAATTTTGATTTCGTGCAATGTGATGATTTGGACTTTGCAAAGACATACATTTCATGAGTCCATGAACAACAAATTCACCATGTATCATTATTTATACATTTAAAAAACTTGGCTTAAAAAGTCACGGTGTAAGGTTGATGATTCATTTGTTAAAATGTTGTTTTTAAGTAAACATCAAATTATTCTTAAAATCAAAAGCGGTTTAATTTTTCAAATCCATAAAGGGAAAAGATTTTGGTAAAAGAACTGAATTGAGTTTATGAGATCATGCAAGACTTTAAAGGTGTATTTGTGGATTCTTTGGTATTGATAAACATTCATAAGAGAAATGAAAGATATGCAAAGAGAATTTCCTGGCTAAAACTTTGTTTTATTGATTTGATGAGAACTTACACAATCATGGATAATATTTCTTTATAGAATCAGAGTTCACTGGCCTACTCAAATCTTTTCCATCCATTCTTGTAAGTATCAATGCTCCTTCAGAGAATGCCTTTTTCACTACATGAAGACCTTCATAATTGGGTGCCTATTTGCTACATTCTTCACCAGGTAGTAATAGAATTTTTCTGAATACAAGATCTCCTTCTTTGAACTCTCTCGGTCAAACTTTTCTATCATACACTATTGCTATCCAAATTGCAGCTAATCTCTTCTCATTGATCATGTTTAGACTCTTCCAACTCAGATTCCATGAGGACCCTTAGAGAAGGAATCTCCACTTCCAACAACATTACTGCCTCCATCCTGTAAACTAGTGAGTAATGTGTAGCTCCAATTGACGTTCTCACTGCTGTTTGATATGCATGGAGAGCATAAGGAAGCCATTCTTGCCAATCTTTGTAAGTAACCACCATTTTATGGACAATCTTTTTTATGTTCTTGTTAACAGCTTCAATAACACAGTTCATCTTTGGTTTGTAAGGGGATGAATTAGAATGCTTGATTTTTCACTTAGCACATAATTCCACAATCATCTTCCCATTTAAGTTCTTGGCATTATCGGTTATTATCATTTCTAGTAAACCGTACCTATAAATTAGGCATCTCTTAATGAATCGTTTGACCACCTTCTAAGTCACATGGGCATACGAGCATGCCTCCACCCACTTTGTGAAATAGTCAATCGCTACCGGGATAAACCAATATCCATTGCTAGCTTTTGGACTAATTGGCCCAACCACATCTATTCCCCATATTGCAAATAGCCAAGGTGATACCATGTTGAACAAGGTATTGGGGGTGCATTGATTTTATCACTATACACCTGACATTTATGATATTTTCAGAAAAATTCTATGTAATCTCTTTCTATAGTTATCCAAAAATACCCAGCTCTTTGCATTTGTCTAACCATTATATGCCCATTTACATGTGTAGTGCAGATTCCTCCATGCACTTCTCCCAAGGCTTTGCTTGTTTCTGACCTGTCCAAACACTTAGTAAAGTCCCATTAAACGATCTTATGTATAAGATTTTCTCATCTATATCGTATTCCATTGCCATCGAAGAGAATCAAGAAGATACTATTACTAAGTCACTATCCATACAGAAGCATTAATGCTACATATAACAATATAGCATTAGATACATGAGCGATTGACTTTAATGCAAGTGGAAGATTGCTAGTTTAATATGATTTGTAACCAATCGGTTGGTTACATATGACATTATTATATTTATGTAAACACGTATTTGTTATTAATAAAAGCTTAATTTATTTGTAATATTCATATAATATTAGATTAATGAATTTAATATTTGATTTATGAATCTACAGTAGAGATAAAGTCCATGAGACAAAAATGTTTTGCAAAGAAAATTTTAAAGTTATTATATTTATAGGATTAATCATATTGTATCAAAACATTGTTTCTAAAATGTTCCTGGTTGATACTCTCTTAAATATTAGATATTTATTAGAGTCACAGAGACTGGTACATATTTTATTCTTTGTTTTATGAAAGGAAGCAATTATCTCATAAGCTGAGGTATATAACTAATATATATGTGCTTGCATAAGATATGTACACTAAACTGACTCGTATGAGAATTCCATATGAAGAGTTTACCTATGTCTATGAAAAGGCTCATATGATGGTTGTGTAAGTGATGCTTAGACTTGAGATCAGTAAGTTATCTTATATAAAAAAATATTATGTTTTGATCCTATTACATGTTATCTTAATCGAGATAACAAATGGGTATACATTGAGTATAATATGGATTATATGAAGATACTTGAGTGATCAAAATAGGATTCATCACCCTAGGTGAATTATGAAAAAATATTTTATTTGTTCTCAAATAGTATTGACTGAGAAATCCTTGACCAAGGTGGAATGAGATTTGAAAAAACTTTCAATTCTTATTTAAATTATCAATGATTATTATGTACACATTAAACATGGTTTAACATGACAAACATACTTCATGCTTTAATGTTAAATCAGGACATTATTGATGAAAAGATTTTAATTACACTAAGAAACCAATCACTAAAAAGTTAAGTGAAGCCACTAATGATTTTTCTAATATTTGAGGGATCATAACACGTTACTAGACGATGCACCTAATTTTCAAATATAAATTAATCAATTATTGATTTGATAATAAATTAAATTGTTTAATTTATTTAATTCTATTTAATTATAATTATAATTTATATTTGGGCTATCATATTAGGAACCTAATGGGTCACACACATTAAGAAACATTAGTTAGAAATTAAACTAGGATGATTTAATTAAGTATGACTTGATTAAAATATATTTTAGAAATTAATTAATACATATATTATATTTCTAGACCTAGAAAAATCAAGGACTTGATTGAGTTAATTTGTAAAATTATCCTGAATTAGTACGTGGATATTATTCAAGGGACAAATTAATATTTTTGCTAATTTATATGGTTTTTAGATTTTCCTATAAATAATAAGTCATGCCTCTTATTTTTTTGGGGTTTCATGTTGGACAGAAAAACTATGTAAGTCACATGATATAGAGCTAACACTCTAATGATAGCAACCACTCTCTTCTAAATAAAGATTTAAGAGATTGCTTACTGGTGGTTTGTGTGGATTATTGTTGGAGGCCAGACAAATTAGACGGCTTGTGGTTTGCAACACCTTAAACCTTTAAAGAATTATTTAAATTCAAAAAAGATCATATCTTTAGGTTCTAGATCCGTCTAACATAATATTAGAGAATCCTGAATAATTTTATTTTATTATTTTCCATATGCATGCTATTAAGAAATCTCAACATCATTAACCTCTTAAACACGCAGTGGCAGACTGTAACATGTTGTCACATTTATGATATTGAGAGGAACATTCAAAATGAAAAACCAAGTCACAAAATGATG
>Ga0325414_1000305_pt1 | contig 37120 bp, 13 predicted proteins | sample PopdelMetagenome_8_FD_206183 | JGI IMG/M metagenome (GOLD analysis project Ga0325414, IMG submission 206183) | Populus deltoides microbial communities from Bellville, Georgia, United States - Leaf-PdKOR-R3 | ecosystem: Host-associated > Plants > Phyllosphere > Phylloplane/Leaf | place: USA... | reverse complement strand
TCTGGCCATATTTCTACACAAAAAAAAAAAAAAAAAAAAAAAACAGGAAGAATAGGATATGATACCAACTAGCACAATTTAAACTAATTACACTTCAGTACAAGATTCATCATAAATTAAAGTTTTCTTTTATTAACTAATTAATCGTTTTAATTGCAATAAACAATTACAATTTAAATTGAAAAGTCAAGTTATTTAAAGGGAAGTTTTAATTGTAATAAGGGAGCGTCGACAAAACACTCCAGTCAATTTTGAAGGTAGAATAGTCTCGCAAGAGATTTCACGCATTTAATTTAATAGATTGACTTCATGGGATTTTACATTTAGTCAAATCCCGTAATTGAATGTGTAGCTGGAACCACTCATCTTATTATCTTCAAGATCTTCTAAATCCTTATTTATTAAGTGACGGTCAATTTTGAAGCTTTAATTAAAAAATAATCCCCACAGATTATAGCGAACCCCGACAGCTAGCATCTTTTGAGTAATCCGGTAATTGAAAAAATAATCCTATATATATATAGAAAAATTAAAGGCTAAAATTTGAAAAAAATAAAAACTAAAACTAAAAAAAAATAGCATATTTTGAGTCTAATTTGAAAGTTTTTCTAACCCCGACAGATTATAGCAAACCGATACTCCACTGTAGAATGTTAGAGAATAATATAAATTATATTCTGGGACCTCACCTAAAAGATTAAACTATTGGGTTGAGATAATTCTTTAACATGATATCAGAGCCTTGATGACCAAGTGGTCTCGAGTTCGAATCTCATCATCCCCATTTATTTGATAAAAATTAAACACAAAGGTAATGTGGGCCTGTGCAAGTTTCAAGCCCAAAGGGCTTTCACTTGAGGAGGTGTGTTAGAAAATAATATAAATCATATCCTGGAACCTTACCTAATAACTTAAGTTATTGGGTTGAGATAGTTTTTTAACATAAAATAGGTCTGCAAAATCTTTTAATAAAATATTATGTTTATTTTTATCAGACATATTATTTAGAGTAATTAAACTTTTTCTTGAGTTTGGACTTTCTATTCGATCCATAGGTGTTTTACACATACTCTAGCTAGTTACAGCAAATTTATATCCGATTATGATTATTATTCTTGTACCAATATATATTTGTAATAACCACAATATTGGTATGGGAAAGAAATTAAAATAAATTGAGAACTTGGCTCTGCCTCGGTGCTCAGTACCATTCGATCTCTAACATCTATGCTTCTAGAAATTTTGAGCTCCTAGTCTGTTCAAAGTTTTTTTAGCAGCCTTCCTTGATGATCTATATGAACCGAACAGTCAAGTCAATGAGAAGCCTAGCTACAACACCAAGCCAAGTCCCTAACTTCGTGGCGCATTGAGTGGAAGAAATTCTCAACGTTTGACTCCTGGTAGGATTGAAAATCTCCACTCATTTACGCTGTTGAGAATTAAGCACATGATTTATGGAATAATGTGGTGGTAACACCAGAATACAAGTTACAGTTCCATGTTGATAAAAAAAACAAAGTTAAGATGGCAAAATTCCATGAATCCGTACTTCATAAAATTTTAATTATTACATAGGAAAACCCATTTCCAAAGTTAAAAAAAAAAAAAAAAACATTATTCAATGAACTGTAATATAAATGGATATTTGAAAAATAAGAATGTGTTGCCCTCATGGAATCATAATTATCAAAACTTTGATTTGAGATTGACCATTTAAGAAGCTGGATTCCAGGTTATATATGAGTTAATTTGGGTTAATATGAATTAATTTGAAAAGATTTAAAAAATATATTTAAAATTTTAATATTTTATATAAAAAATTTAATGTATTTTATAACTAAGAACGTGCGATGTCTCTCTTGCCATCAAGGCATTTAGAATTTTCATATCTATCGTTATATGGTGCTTCGTATAGTTTCACAAAACTTTGCTTATTGTACCCACTTTTGTCGTTACAAGTCAATTAAGCAGACCCGTATTCTACACGCACAAATATCCATAAAAATCTACATGCTATCCTGCTATATATATGGCCCAAACCAAACCTTATTTTTCCATCCAGATTTTCTACCCTTAATTAAATTAAAAAAACACCTTGCTTACCTTATGTTTTCTCTTAACATGGGAAAAAATGTACTATCCATCATTCTGGCTATGATGCTGGCTGTAACCATGCCGCAGTTGCTAGTGTCTCAAAATTGTGGTTGTGCTCCCAACTTGTGCTGTAGTCAGTATGGCTTCTGTGGCACCGGTGATGCTTATTGTGGCCAAGGATGCCAGGAGGGACCTTGTACCTCAGCACCTAGTACCCCTAGCACGCCTAGTAACAATGATGTTACGGTGGCTGATGTTGTTACACCGGAATTCTTCAACGGTATAATCAATCAAGCCGGTGGAGATTGTGCCGGGAAGAGCTTCTACACACGAGATGCGTTTCTCAGTGCTCTCAATTCTTATTCTCAGTTTGGCAAGATTGGATCAAATGACGATTCCAAACGTGAGATTGCAGCATTTTTCGCTCACGTCACGCATGAGACCGGACGTAAGATCTCTTAAATCTCATCTATATATATATGTATACTGTCACACATAACACCTTCAGTAAACAACATAATAATAATAATAATCATATAGCAGTTAAAAACTTTATTAACATACATACAAACTTGGAAGTGCTAGTTGCTAGAGAATGATCGTTATGATATGTACACAAGCACAACCATACATCTCAAAGTTAACAAATGGATATGTTTTGCTTGGTTTACAGACTTCTGCTACATAGAAGAAATAAACGGTGCCTCTCAGGACTACTGTGATGAGACCAATACACAGTATCCATGCAACCCGAACAAGAAATACTTTGGCCGTGGACCTCTTCAACTAACATGGAATTACAATTACGGGGCAGCTGGAGGTGCAAACAACTTTGATGGACTAAACTCTCCTGAAACTGTGGCCAATGATCCTGTTGTGTCGTTCAAGACTGCCTTATGGTTTTGGATGACTAATGTCCGCCCTGTGGTCACTCAAGGGTTTGGTGCAACGATTAGAGCTATTAATGGTGCAGTTGAATGTAATGGTGGAAATTCTGGTGCTGTTCAAGCTCGAATTGGGTATTACACAGATTATTGTAACCAGTTTGGCGTTGCACCTGGCGATAATCTAAGTTGTTAGGTTATATTAATTAGGCATATCATAGTATAGTAATGAAATAAAATGGAATCTACCTTTTGCCATTTCTCGAATGTAAGGTGGGATACCCAGTGGTGTTCTGTAACTCTCGATCGAGTTCGATGTATTTCTTGGAATGGATTTTACAAATAAATAAATGAAATAAATGAATAATTGATTTTGCTTATAATGTATTTGCTGGCTTAATTCGTTGTTATGTTCATTGCAATTGCAAGTTTCTTGTTTAGTTTTTTTTTTTAATTTATTTATAATCTTCTAAAGTTTGCATTTATGTACTCTTCTTTTTAGTTGTCCATGAGGTTATTTCTTCAAGAGTTAAAAATAGCTAATTAGTCATTCTGATTTATTGACATTAATTAATGAATTAGTCCTTGTAGTATCAAAATTAAGCAATTAATAGTCCTTGACTAGCATTAAATCCTCTCAGTTTAGATTTTTTTTTAAAAAAAAAATCCTCTTTCCATTCCTTATCACATTTTTCTCATCTTAACTATTTCAATTTTTAGAGATGAAAAAAAATATATTTAAGAATTGCAGAAAATTCAAAAAAAAAACTATTTTATGGATGGATTTAATAATATAAGGATTAAATAATAGTTTTTAAAACGACAAGGACTAATTGATTGGCTTCATTAAACTACAAGGACTAGGTAATAATTTAAATCTATTTTTAAAATCATGAAAATGGAAATCAGATCCGCAATCAATTTTCTAGAGAAGATGATTCTATGAAAGTTTAAACAATTTTACCAATGTGAATTTCTTTGTGCCTTTTTTGCTTATAAATCCCTACAGAGAAATTTCAGATTACTCCCTTAAATATTAATGATTACCAATTTCAGACCACATTTGACGATTAATTAGTTTCCAAAGGATTAGAAATTATCTATCAAGTATGAATTGGTGTTCGATTTATGAAAACTTTCAAAATCTCACTTATTATATATGAGGTACTATCAACTCTCATCAATTTTTAAAATAAATCTCAAATCAATTAAACAATGTAAGAGACTATTCCCTTGTGAGAATATTCTTCAAATTCCGTCGACTTCCATCAATGGATGTTGACTGAATTTTTTATCAATGATTTTGTAAATATTATGTATCCAATGAAAAAAAAATCCTTCGTGGACACTGAAAATTAGTGATAGTAAGTGGACTGTTTTGAGATTTGTCCAATCCCTTTTATTTCTTCAGCTTTAGACGGTGTTCGTTTGCTGGAAAGTAGTTTTTTTTAGAAAATAAATTTCAAAAAAGTAAATTATTTTCTGATGTTTGGTAGTGTAATGGAAAATAAGTTGGAAAATATTTTTCAATATTTGGTTATATCATGGAAAATGAGTTCAAAAATAACTTATTAATGTTTTATTTTTCTCAAGTTTATTAAAATAATGAGGAACAAATCTTATAAATTATAAAGTTGAATGAGGATGAAATTGAAAAAAAATATAATTTCATAAATTATCTCAAATAAAATAAATAATAATCAAAATATAGAGATCAAATTTAAAAAATAAAAAAATAAAAGATGAAGAAATTAAAATAATAATAATTAATATTTCATAAATTATTTCAAATAAAATAAGTAACAATCAAAAGAATGAGTACCAAATTTGATAGATAAAAAATTTCAATAAAAAAATGTAAAGGGAAAAATAAATAACAATTATAAAAATGAGGAAAAAAATTAATATAAAAATTAAATTTTAAGAGATGAAATTAAAAAATAAATATTCAAAAAAATATATATATATATATATATATATATATATATATATAGCAATTAAAAGTTTGAAAACCAAATTTGATATAATCAGCAAATAATATGACATTTCTAAATTTTTCACAACTTCCGGAAAGTGTTTTCCGCCCAAATTTTCTAGAAAAACACTTTCCTAAAAACCAAGCCAATTTTTTCTTTAACTGGAAAGTGTTTTTTGTTGACAAACTTTACTAATGGCAAACAATCATAGAAAAATTTGAAAAATAATTTTCTAGAAATCACTTTCCAAAAATCAAACATAACCTTAATTAATTGACTTGATTTCTATATATACACAGCATATCAAGAAATACTCTAAAAGGCTGGAAAAAATATTGTTTCTCACAGCATTGTTTATTGTTTATATAGCAACAAATAAATCATTATGTATTGCCATAATGATTTATCTTTTTTTAGTCCAAATTTTTTTATTATATCTTTATAAACCCAAATTAATTAACAATTAAAGCACATTTATTAAGGAATAGCAAAATTCAAAGATAGCAGATTAAGATAAAAAAAAAAAAGAGCAACAAAACAATATGGTTTTTCTAAATTTTGGGCTAAATATACACTTTGGTCCTCTAACTTTTAAAATTATAAACGTTTTGTCCCTAAAAATTTATAAATCTTAATTTTTATTTCAAACTTCATTTTCCTTATATTTTTTATCCTTGTTCTATGAGAGGAGAGAGAAAATTATCAAATTTCGATGATAAAGAGAGAATCTTGGTTCAAACCGATTCTGACCATGAAATGGATGGTTTAGGTGTCAATAAATTTCTTTTGATAGGGTAAGTTTATACAAGGTGGCCCCCCCCCTCCCGCCCTCCCTCCCTAAACTTGAGTGAAATTATAGATCTAAACTCAAAAAGAATTTTGATTTCAAATTAATTATATTTATCAATTTTCTGGTAATAAATTGAATCACCTTCTACACATAATTGTTAAATTCAATCCATATTCTTTAAATTATTTAAATTAAGAATTACAAGTTATGGGAATGTTTGGAAATATGATAGCAGTTTTTTTAAAGTATTTTCAACTCAAAAAATAATATTAATTTTTTTTTTAATTTTAAAAAATTTATTTTTAGTATTAGCGTTTCAAAATAATTCAAAAATACTAAAAAGTTAATTTAAAAAAACTCAAATTTTAATTAAAAAAATTAAAATTCATTCTGAAACATCCTTTTCCCTACGTGAGAAACAATAATAGAAAGAAAATAAATTAAAGCATTTGAGATAGAAGATGGGTTTTCTTATTTTATTTTCTAAAATGCTAAAAATTTATCAAGGAGATAAGGATTGTGGGCTTTATAATAAACATTGTGCAATTTATTGTTTAAATGGTGTGCAAAATTGTCATCGATCGTTGATAGAAATTGCTAAGAATAGGGTTACATCATGTAGTCATACACGTTGCCTCCCCTGTCTCTTTTAATTATCGTACGTGTACGGTGTCGTGGTAATCATTTATTCTCTCAGAAAAAATTATAAGGTATATCTGGCAAATATGGAGAGGTAAGGAATTATTGCTTCTTATCAGTAAAATATAGACTAGGAGTCACCACCTAATATTGTGGTTACTAGGAACCCTAACTGGTCTTAAAGATCGAGTACAGAGATTGATTGCATAAAGGAAATGTATTAGCACCCCAACTACGCTCTACCTAAGGTAGGCTGCATTGTTTTAATTTCTGATAATAAACTATGGTCTTATTGCGTTTTCTAATTATTGGTCTCTTTAAGGTTTAAGATAAGCCCTCCTTAATAAGGAGGTTCTTATCTTAATGGAGTAAAACCTAACTGTTCTACGTCCGGAAAAAACAGAATTTAATATCCAGAATACGTATTACATGTAATGTTGTACGCTGGATACTAAAAGATAAACAAAATAAAATTTTTGTTGTTTTTTAAATTTTGGCCAATGTTTTCTTGACTTTAATAAACTAGTTATTAAAGCCAAAATGCATGCTAAAACATTTTTTTGTTGGTGTATGACAAACATAATATGATTTTTTAGCTTTAAGACACTTAGCCATATGCACAAATATATTTTTTCTTTTTTCAAAATTTTTTTGTATTTTTGGAAGTTTTGACGAAAACCGGGTATTTTAATACCGGATTCGTATTTTTTCAAAATGACATAATATCGGGTGAAACAAAAAAGCATAAAAAAATGCGGGGAAATCACAAATATTAAAAAATATTTGTTGTTTTTTTTAAAAAAATTGAAATGGGCCGGACCCGGCCCAGATCAATGGGCTGGGCCTATGGGCCGGGCCGGGCCTGACCCGGCCCAAAACCAAATGGGCTAGTTACTATGCACAAACACAATAACCAGCCCCCTCACCATTTGCTACAGAACATGAATTATTCACGTTCTGCATGCAAATGCAGACAGGGGCTGAGCAAGAGGAAACAAAACGGGGCAGCATGAGGTTACCTGGGTGGTGCCGATGCAGTGCTATTGGCAGCGGCGATACTATTTTCGCGGTGGAGGGATTGCGGTAGTCGGCGAAGCTACTCCTTCTTCTTCCTCTCCCTCTATTTTTTCTCTTCTTTTTTTCTTTCGATCTTCAGACCATTCTCCATCTTCTTCTTCTTCTTCTTCTTCTTCTTCTTCTTCTTCTCTTTCAGTCCTCCATCTTCTTTATTGTTTTCCCCTCTCTTCTCTCCCTTTTCTTCTGCTATCTTCCCTTGTATTTATAGGAAAACAGGCGAAGAGGCATAGCTGGGGTGGCCACTGTGCTGCCACCCCACAACTGCCCGAGGAGGCATGTCTCCTCCATTTCTCCAACACGTGGGAGGCCATGGGTCAGCTTAGCAGGTGGGTGTCTTTAGTCGGCGTCTTTTTGATGCTTTTGAGGGAGAGAAGTCGATGAAAAAAAAGGAAGAAAATTTTCTTCTTCCCTTGTTTCACGCGTCCAGGGGAAGAAGAAGACTCATAATGCAGTTCAAAACGACACTATTTCGGTCCTTTCTTTTTTATGTGATTAGTGCATGAAACGACACTGTTTTGGACAAAATGCGTCGTTTCATTTAAAAGGAAAAGGTGACAAAAAACGTGTCAGAGTCCAAATCAGTCTTCAATTTGTGATTTGTTCAATTAACTCGATTGCAATTTTGATTTAAAAAACAATGCAATTACATACCTGCCAAAAATCAAACAGCGGCCTTGAAGTTGACCGCCTTTTTCACTTTGGTCCTTGGTCTTGAATTAGTGCAATTTGACTCTTAATTGAGCAATAAACTTCTAATTTCTTCAATTTGGCTCCTGATCCGGTTTTAATTACAGCCCCTCTATTTACACGCCTTTTCCAATTTGGTCCTTGGTTTCGGATTTCTTCAATTAACTCCCTAATTGGCCATCAAACTTCAATATTTATGCAATTAAGCCCCTGATTTGACCAAATTAACTCTTAGAAATTATAATTTGACCCCAGAACTTTAATTTCTTTCAATTAAAGCCTAAATTGGCTTCAAAATCAATTTTTCTTGCAATCAAACCCTCCATAAATTCAATTAAACCTTCAATAAAATTTAATTGAGTCCATAAACATCTGATTTTGGACTTTTCTTTCTCAAATTGAATTTTTTTTTAACAGGGCTATCATCAGTCAACAAAATACTGTCAAATTTTAATCTTTGTATTTCTGAACCTCCTTCACCAATTTTTGACCATTTTCTGAGCGCATTGACATCCTTTTTTCATTGCTATTATTTTTTTTTTTTCTTCTAAATACATTTTTTATCTTCGTACGGGGGACCCAAAAAAGGGTTACAATAGATGGCCCCTCTTTACAATGCTTACGGAGCAAAGATTTTGCGTAGTAAATTTTGTAAAGATAAACAAAATTGGTCTTTTGAAACTAGTCTTCTTGAAATTTGGTGGACCTATAACTTCAATCGAACCCAAGGTCCGGTTTGTGGTTGGGCTAAACTGATATCCCTTTCGCCGATCCCCTTTAACCAGAATCAAAATCCAAAATCTGGTGTGTGGTTGGGCTAAACTGAGATTCCTTTTACCAATCTCCTTTAATCAGAACAAAAAATCTTGTGTGTGGTTGGGCTAAACGTAGATTCCTTTCGTCAATCCCCTTTAACCAGAACCAAAATCCTATGTCGTTGGGCTAAACTGAAATTCCTTTCGCCAATCCCTTTAACCAAAACCCAAATCCTGTATGGTTGGGCTAAACTGAGATTCCTTTTGTCAATCCCCTTTAACTAGAACCAAAATCCTGTGTGGTTGGGTTAAACTAAGATTCCTTTCGCCAATCCCCTGTAACCAAAAGCACAAAATCTTGTGTGGTTGGGCTAAACTGAGATTCCTTTCGCCCATCCCCTTTACCCAGAACCACAATTGCTATATGGTTGGGCTAAACTGAGATTACTTTTGTCAATCCCCTTTAACTAGAACCAAAATCCTATGTGGTTGGGCTAAACTGCGATTCCTTTTACCAATCTCCTTTAACCAGAACAAAAATCTTGTGTGTGGTTGGGCTAAACGTAGATTTCTTTCGCCAATCCCCTTTAACCAGAACCAAAATCCTATATGGTTGGGCTAAACTGAAATTCCTTTCGCCAACCCCTTTAACCAAAACCGAAATCCTGTGTGGTTGGGCTAAACCGAGATTTTTTTTGTTAATCCCCTCTAACTAGAACAAAAAATCCACGTGGTTAGGATAGACTGAGATTTCTTTTCTCAATCCCCTCTAACCAAAACCAAAAATCCTGTGTATCTAAACCCTTTGTTTTTTAAAGAAAGATGGTCTATTTTCACGGGCGACTAGCCCACGCACTCATACTTACCCTGGTCTATTTTCATGAGTGACCTGCCCATATATATTCAAAGTGGTCTATTTTCAAAGGTGACCAGCCCATACACTCATGCTTACCCTAGTCTATTTTCATGGGCAACCTGTCCAAGTAGAAAAATGAAGAGTGGTCTCATTGTAATGGGTGACCCACCCAGGTGAAGAAATGGTCTCATTGTAATGGGTGACCTACCTAAATGGAAAAAAAAGAGTGGTCGTGTTATAATGGGTGACCTACCCAGGTGGAGAAGTGGTTGTATTGTAATGGGTGACCTATCCAGTTGGAGAAGTGGTTGTATTGTAATGAGTGACCTACCCAGATAAAAACATGAAGAATTGATCGAATTGTAATGGGTGACCTACCCAAAAATAGGAAAGAGGAAGAGTGGTCGAGTTGTAATGGGTGACCTACCCAAGTGGAGGAAAGGTCTTATTGTAATGGGTGACCTACCCAAATAAAAAACATGAAAAAGTGGTCGAATTGTAATGGGTGACCAACCCAGAATGGGCAAGGGCTTCAAGGCACACTCGAAAAAAGGTAGGGTTAGAAAATGCATAACCCAGGTGTTGAGAACTTAAAGGCGCACTTAAAATGAGGTAGGGTTAGAAAAAGCGCTACCTAGGTGGTGAGGGCTCAAAGGTGCACTCGAAAGGTGGTAGGGTTAGAAAACACACTACCCAAGTGGTGAGGGCTCAAAGGCGCACTTAAAAGGAGGTAGGGTTAGAAAATACACTACCTAAGAGATGATGGTGTAACACCAATCGGTCAATGAAGGAAGCAATGCAATATGATTGATATGCATGTATACTTACCTGAGAAACATAAGTCCTCTATTTTTTACACTCATTTGTAGGTTATTCGAAGCCTTCCTTGTTTTTCTGTGTCGGCTCATTCGTGTGCCAGCCATCCATTCTGTCATAACCTATTTTTGGGTTTTTCCTGATTACATTTTCTTTTTTTCAAAAAAAAAACCGAAACAGTGCCATTTTAAATGGCATTATGCTCCTTCTTCCTTGCGCATGCAAAGAAAGGGAAGAAGAAGATTTTAAATCTTTTTTCCCCTCTATTCTCCTTCTCTTTCCTCTCCCACTTGCCCACAAAACCTGGACATAGCCATCCCCTTTACGCTGCCACCATTAATACAACCCATGCCCTGCAAACAACCGGCCACCTTACCCTGTAGGGGTAAGGTAGCCTCGTTTCCCTCATGTGTCTTGATGGAACAAGGCAGGGGGGACTTTCTCTCCGCTTGGCTATAAATACAGAGAAGGGAGATGACAAAGGGGCAAAATTTTGGAGAGGGAGAGAAGCAAACGACAGATTCAAGGGGGTAATGCTCGGGAAAAATAGAAGAAAAGAAGCAAAAGACAGATAAGGAGGGAAGAATAGAAAATAGGGGGAAGAGAGAACCAAACAACATGGAGGTTTTGAGAGTTAAAAGAAACAGAGAAAAGGAACGAGAGAGGACGACTTGAGAGGGGAGACCGAGCAGAGTGAAGGAACAAAAAAAACTGAAGCCGAAAGAACAAAACAGAGGGGGAAAGCTTTCAAAAAAATAGAAAAACACAAAGAGACGAAAAGGAGAGTGAAAGAGCAAGACAGAAGAGGGAGGAGAAAAGCCACCGTTGCACCTCCACTAGCGCCTCCATCGTTCCTCCCAGCCACCACTGACAGAACCGCCATCACCAAAGATTAAACAGCGAAGAACAGAATATATACAGGAGAGGGGCAGAGAAAGCAGAAGGGAGCAGGAAGAAGAAGAAGAAGCAGCCACTAGCAGCAACCACTGTCTGTCGTTGCAGCAACACCACCGTCACCTCTCCACCACCAACTAATCTACCCAACATCTTCTGTTCCAGGTAACACCCTCCCCTCATCTTTGTTTCTTCGTTTCTTTGCTTGCATGCAGAACGTGCACTGTGCATGAGCACAGTAACCGACTAATTATATTTGATGGGTTACTGTGCGAGAACCAATCGTGGTGTCTACGGGTTGGATCATCATCCCTATCCACGCGGCTGAGCTAGTCCAGCCTAATATAAGGTGGTTTGTGTTTTATTTGGGTCAATTCTAGCCTAATTTTGTTCCGAGTCTGACCCATTCAAAAAAAATTAATTAAAAAAATATATTTTTTAAAAAACATTTTTGATTTTCTCGTGTAATTTTCTATCCATTTTGGGTTCATATCGGTTAGTATTTTTATATTGTAAAAATATAAATCCGATATAAAAATACTTGTTTTCGTCAAAATATAAAAAAATATTTTTTTTCTTTTTTGTTTTCATGCATACGGCCAAGTCTCTAAAAATAATAAAATCATATCATATTTTCATACAAAAAAAAAATATGTGTTAGCATGCGATTTTAGCTTTAATAACCAGTTTATTAAAAGTCATGAGAATTAGACCAATATTTCAAAAAATCCAAAAAAGTTATTTTGTTTTAGTATCAAGGATTACGAATTTATATGTAAAACGTATTCCTGATATTAAAAAGGTAGTTCTTTTGTTGATGTTAGGATGGTTAGGTTTTACCCGATAAGATAAGGATCTCCTTACCAAGAAGAACTTCTTTTAAATCATAGATAGACCAATAATTAGAAGTACGATACAAACGTAGCATATATCAGACAATAAAACAATACAGCTTACCTTAGGTAGGGCATATTTGGGATGCTAATATCTTCCCTTTACGCAACTAGTCCCCGTACCCGATCTCTGAGACTAGTTAGGGTTCCTAGTGACCGAAATACTAGGTGGCGACTCCCATTCCATTTTTTTCACTGATAAGAAACAAGAATTTCTTGTCTCCCCATATTGTCCAGATATATAACCTGAGGGTGGATGATCGCATCGACACCACACACGTGCGACGCATTCAATTGTAAATAGAGTGTTTATCGTAGGTTATCCGCGTTGATTTCTTCTCTCGTTGCTTACCAAACATGACCGTGCCCCCCGAGTGTGGTGTTGTTTGTTTCATCATGAATGAGCTTAACCAATCATTCTAGATTGCCAATCAGTCATAAACTTGCCTCTGGTGGAAACAATACTCTTCAAGTATAAGTTATAATCAGTCTTCTTGGAAACTATCCAGTCGTCTAGATATGCATCTTACAGCTTGCAGTAAAAGCTCATCAATGTATGCTCAATGTTTTTTCAACAAATTCCATTCAGCTCATCTAATCAGGTTGTGAAAAGAAATATCTCGGCCTTATCAATGATGTTGCTTTTATCACCCATACACAAGCAGTGAAGCATGTCTTTAGCCAGATAATGATATGATGATGTCATTTCTATGTAGCATTGTTCTATCATTAGTCTTAGTGTTGTGCATCTCTTCAATATTCATTCAAATGCAGTCATGACAACATTAATCGATATCCATGCTTCAAAGAGTGACGATGTAAAGATGTCCGGCAGGTGCATCTTCATTCCATAGTCAGTTTTGGTGATTTGTATCTTTTCAACATTTATTTACATTCAATTGTGTTTACATCGGTCGGTAGTCATGCTTTAAAGAATAAACCCAATATAATGATATGAAGATGTCCTTCCAGTGCAGCATTGTCCCACAATCAGTCTTGGTGGTGTGCATCGTTCCGACATTCATTCAAAAGCAACAATGTGATAACAACTGTTATAGCCATGTTTCAAAGGATAACTCGAGATGAAGATATGAGGTTGTCCCTCAAGTGTAGCGTTGTTTCCAATTGCTGCTGGAGTTCACTAGATCATAGAATGTTTTTGACCAATATTGTCTCGGTGTGATCTGAATGTGCTCGTTCATTGATTATCTTTTTTTTTGAACCACATTGTCCTCTGTTCACTGATTCTTCATTTAATCATCTTTCTTTGCCCCCCAGCTAATCTGACTACTGCTTGTTTTTTCGTTTCAGGGTCCACTATCTTGCCCCTAGGTGGCTCAACTTGTCAAGGAGTGTTGAGATGAGTCGATGTCATTTCTATATGGGATTTTGTAGACTCAATCGATGTTCTTCTTTGTCTAACAATCTTCCTTCTAGAATTTACTCTCACATTTCAAAGATCATGTCTATTCAAGTCTAGTTTGTTGAAATGAAATTAAAGATGTCTCTGTTTGAAAAAGATCTTTTTGAAAAATCAAGCTTTTCGGTTAAAGACCTAACACATGTTTTTCAAAATATACAGTCCTTTGATTGTAATGTATTTTGAAAACAGAAATTGATCCATTGTAAAAAATGGCTTTTTCATGGTTCTTTGTATCCATTTTAGATTTTGATTTTAGCTATATCTTTTTTATGGTTTGTGAAGAGATGACCTTTTGTATATTTCAAAAAACAAAAATGCTCAAGTCAAAACTTAAGGCTTTATCAAAAAGATTGTTTCCCTTTTTTAGCATTAATTTTATCAGCATGCATAATAACTAGTAGCTTAATCCATAAAGCCACGACCCTTATGGAAAAACTCTTTCAGTTTTGAAAGCACCATTTATCGGTTCAAATTGCTTATTTAATCAAAAAGGGCTTTTAGAAGCACATAATGTAGGCTATGGTTCATGGATATGAAAGAAAGGACTTCACAGGCTTAAAAGGTGATTAAGGGTTTCAATGACCTAGGATCAATCTTAATTCCTTTTCTACCGTTATCATGACATATAACCATGTTAATCTCATCAGAATTCTCTTAACATAGGTTATAATGCAAATAAAACTTTTCTTTGATGAATGACCAATCTTAATCATTTGTTGGCATCAGAGGCTTTATCATGGATACTAAAAATCATGCTTATAGCTTAGTATTTTCTGGTGTTTGACTTTTATTGCGTCTTCTAACTATAACATGATAAATTTGAGCACCCATCTTCATTGCTTTGTCTAGATGGTAAGGAAAGACTGGTATCAGTATTTTCTTCCCCTAGTCTATGTCTCCTTTTCTTTTAGCTTTGATGAATGACCAATCTTGACCATTTGATGACATCAGAGGTTTTATCATGGATACTAAAAGTCATGCTTACAGCTCAGTATTTTTTTGGTGTTTAATGTATCTTCTAACTATAACATGATAAATTCCAGCACCCATCTTCACTGCTTTGTCTGGATGGTAAGGAAAGATTGGCATCAGTATTTTACACCCTCTAGTCTATGCCTCTTTTCCTTTTAGCCCTTTGTTAATTATTGAACTTTTGTTCTTAACCTTCCCTTTTTCATTGATTCTATTAGTGTCTTTAAAGTATCTCTCGTTTGCCCCCCTAGTGTAGGGTATGAGCCTAGTTAGGATTTCTTTTAAAAGAAAATTAGTCTAGCTCAAATGGGGATTGCAAATGATATATTTCAAGAAATGTGAAAGGATAACAAAGATGGTCTTTTCTTATTTCAAGCAAGATCCGTTAAAACTGATAAATTTTGACCTCATTTAGCGTAATGCTTTGGACGTGTCAAAGTCTTGATTCACGAGTCCATAACTACTGAATCCACTGCATGTCATTATGCATATTGCTAAAACTTAGTTATATAATGTGTGGTTCAATTCTGGGTGTGAGCTCAAGATTTGTTCGGTCACCTCTTGCCATTTTAGTGAACATCAAGTCATTGCTAGAATCAAAACACTTTTAATCATTTCAGGATTGATTAGCCTTAATTTTACATGTAGGAGTTCAATTAAGATATTTTTGCCAAAATAAACTTTGAAAGAAACATCTTTTTATTTCAAGACAATAATAAGACTAAAAACAAAACGTAATCCATTAAGAGGTGAGATGTGATCCTAAAACAAAATGATAGACAACAAAATTAACAATAAGACACTTCTAAAAAGCTTCTCCATCAGTCCTTCATGTCTTGTTGTCGCTCATTCGTGATGGCCTATTAACGATATGATCGTTGATATCTTTCTTCACAAAATCTGCTCGTCTCTTGCTCACCAACTTTTAGGCTTAATCTTTGAAGCTCTTGTAATTCTTCACATCTTCTCTAGATTATTCCGTTTAGAGAATTATCTTTTGGTGTAATGAACTAATGTGCTTTTTTTTCTCGGTGGCAAAGGTGAGCTGGAATGGGAAGCATCCATAGAGTAGACCTTTCCCTAATTGTAGCATGTTAATGTGCCAGGTTTTAAAATTAAAGAACATCACAGTAGAATAATATTCTCCCATCAGCATTGCAAAAGGCCAACAAACTCACATACGGTTCTTTCCTTGTCAAAACCCCTATGTTTAACGAATACCTCTTACTCCATCATTTTCTGTCATGATCCTTCATGATCCATACTTCCATGAAATTACTTTCTCTATCGATACAGGTCATGGCAAGCTTTCCTTTGTATTTGGTAAGTCTGATATCTTTGTTGTCATTATCCTCAAAGGCTGGCAGGGGTAGTGGAACAAACAATGATGCTCTCTTGTTACATCAAAGTTAAAGACATTTCTTTTCCAAGTGAGCCAATGAAGTGAGTCATTCACGGATACTTTTGTCATGCGATGAAGGGATTATTCATGAGGCAACCTCACTTCATCCAACAGCTTCCATTTTCATGTTGTTGATTCAAACAACTCGAGTCTAATGCAGTGGTACATATAGAATTCTTTATATGAATGAAACTTGGGTTTTGAGAATCTCACAATCTTGTACCGTAAAGGTTTTGACCTTTCAATCATTAGGCTAGATTCTATAGTATCATATCGTGTCTTGGGATTCAAAATCTTTTGACGTTGTTGTATAGAAGGGTCGCACACATAATAGCAAGATTTATTATGGGCGTGACAAAACAGAACCCCTTGATTTGTTGAGGACACTATCTCCACATGTTCTAGAAGGAAATCAAAGGATATTTGTGTATGAGTCTTTAAAGCGTTAGTTGAAACAAAAGAAATCTTATATTCATTCTTGATCACGCTTTGGATAAGGAAACCAGAGACAATGTTGGTTCCTTGGCTGTGTAGCTTTGTAAAAAAAGGTTCATAAGTCAACTTGTTGTATTCTTTAGAAAGAAGCCTACATTTCCCCATAGTCTCCATTAATGAGTGTGTCAGCACTTCATAGATGGCATCTCGGCACAGGTCACTAGCTAAGTCCATTTGACGCAGAGAATCTTATTACCATAAGTTGTGTCTCTGGATTGGAAGCATGAGCGAATCTTCCGTGCCACTGTCAGATGTTGGCAATTTTTAACTCTGGAGTAGAACAGAATAGGGGACCTTTAATCCAAACTGGAAGAATGCATGCTTCAGCAATGAGTATGTTTTATACGATGAACTCACCCTTCGAGAAGTGGCATATGGTTGTAACTTTTGTATGATTGAAGCAAAAATCTTGATTCTTTCCCAAACTCTACAATGGAAATTTCTTGAGTAACGATCATTGTATCACCCGCAAGTCTTGATTTTAAGATGCTTCAAGAAAGGGTTGTTTTGATGCAAAACAAAGTGTAAGGAGCATGCACCTAAAAGGCAAGTTCTAATTCTTTTATGAATGACATGGGTAGGTTGGCTATTTAGTCTCTAAAAGGGTCTCTTGTTGTCCTAGTGATCGCCCTCGTGAAGGCAATATGGGTGCTCAACAGGTAATGGGATTGTATGTGCACCAATCATTACTAGTCTAAGCACTCAACTAAGAGTTGGGGTTTACACATGTTGTTACTCATTTTGTGAGCCCTACGTGCTAATGGAGATGGTGTGTATCCCTTTTAAATCGAAGGTAAGAGTTTAGTTCAAGGTTGCTGGGAAATTGACTAAAGTAAAGAAGAAAGAAATGTTTTTTGAACTCTGTTTCAACCATCTTATGCTCTCTTTATCCTTCCCCTCTGCTGCCGAAATTGTCAGGATTCTTTGGGCTAATTAGGAGTCTTTATAATGCTAAATTCGTTCCTTTTTATCTGGTTTTTAAGGTTGGATAAATCCCTTAGAAGTTCCACTAAAAAATTTTGATTATGCTGCTATCGCAATTTTTTGTTCCAATTTAGACCTTAAGTCTAACTTGGTTTCGTGCAATATCTGACCATCTCAGCTTATTTTATCACTCATAACATGTTGAAGAATTGACCTACACCTTTATTGGGTTCTAGGGCTCGCTATTCTTATGGTAGACTCTTAGTCAAACTGGAATGCTTGGCATTGTCAATCTCCTGAATTAGATCAGAAAACCTTTTTTGACCAACCAAATTGCAACCAGATTTTGTTCTTCAAAATGAATTTATCTCATTCTTAATCCTTTATGAAAGTTATAGTCATGTACGTGTAGATAAATTTAGGTTATTGAATCGTTTGATTTCGATATCAAAAATTTAAGATATTGATTTTGAATATCTAGTATGAAAATAAAAAATTCTGCCGTGAGAAGGATTTTGCCCTGGGTGTGCTGGAATGAATTGAAAAACTAAGATAAGGGGTTAATTGCAGTTAAAAATCAGAAGAAACTTGGTTGGGTTTTGAAGAAATAGAAAACGGGAATAGGATTAGAAAATGACAGAAATTCTGCCACGATGGGTTCCATTTCTGCTGCTTTTCAAACAAAAAACGACACCGTCTCTCTTTTACATTAATTCTCTACTTTAGCTACACGGTGCCGTATGAGAACAACCCCATCTTGGAAATATAATTAGAATGGTACTGTACTCCCGTCTGCATTTTTCCTTCCCTCCTCTGCAACCGTTTCCTGCTAGTTTTTGAAATCTCTCGTCCTTGCATCCTCTGCAGCCTGGCGTATACAGGACAGCCCCCCTTTTCACGCCAAATGTGCGGCTTTAATTCAGTAGCTCCAGTCCAAGGGAGACGGTTTTGCGCCTCCTTTGTACCAGCTGTGGAAGAAGACACGGAGAGGAGCCTCACACCATCTAAGGGCTGGGATTTTATCCCCAACACAAACGGCTGAGATGAGACGGCGTGAAGGTGGTCTCCAAGTCTTTTGCTTGGCTATATAAGCAAGCTGTTAAGTAAAGTTTGAAAAAAAAAAAAGGGGGAGGGGAAGAAACAAGAGAGAAGGGAGACGGAAGGAAGAGTAAGAAAAACAGAGAGAGCTAGCATAAGGCTGAGGTGAGAGCAACAAGAAAAACAACGAGAACGAGAGGGAAGATTATCTCCAGTCTATCCTATATTGCCAAAAAGGAGTTCACCAAATCTACGGGTTTTCTAAAACTCCTAACGGCAAAAAGAGGAAGGCTTTCTTTAGTTTTCAGAGGCAGAAAAGTAAAGGTTTTTTTTTCACCTATCTACACCTCATCCTCTGCACTCAAATCGGCAGCATCTGCAGGTATAGTTTCCAGTCTTTTTCTTCCTTGCTGTATTTAAACTTGGCATCTGTTGTTTGGTTCTTTTCCAAAGCCTGTTTCCCGCTTTGCTCTAGATGTTCAGTTTTTGGTTTGAACAAAAGGTGTTGTGCCTGCCCACTGTTACTACCATGATTTTTAATTTGGATTATTGTTTGCGTTAAAGCTGCGAGTTCTTTTCTTGATCTATTGTTGTAAGAAACCGTGAGTTTTAAAGGATTTCATTATCTCTTCCTCCCTCTGCTCGAGTGTCTCCTTGCCATGGAATGTTGCATAGGAACGATAGGGGCGTAGAAGCGCAGTTTATATGCAGAGGGAGAAAAAGAGAAAGCAAAAAAGAGTAGGGGAGACGGAGAGAGTTAAACACAAAGAAGGAAAACAGACAAAAAAAACAGGGGGAGGAAACAACGAAAAATAGAAGAGAAAAGGAAAACTGAGAGGAAAGGAAAGAGAGGGGGCCGAGAGAACAATAAGAAGGTTTGAGAATAAAAATAACAGGAAACAACAAAAGAGAGAAGAGTTTGACTTCAATCTATGTTACCTTGCTGAAAAGGAGTTTAACAAGCTCTAAAGTGTTTTGAAAAAGCTCCTAACGGCAAAAGAGGAAGGTTTTTCTTTGGATGACCAAAGGCAAAATAAGCGGGGAACTGCTCGACGGTTTGTGCTCCATTTTTTTTCTTCTACAAGTAGGATCTGCAAAATGTTGCAGGAGGAGAAGTTTTGTTTCTAAACAAAACTTTGGTTAGAGAAGAAAGTAGATAACGTGAGGGAAGTTTTTGGGAGGAGAAAGTAAAAGGGCCAGAGGAAAGTTTCCTTTTCAGGCGGGGTTGTTTTTCTTTACAGACTCTCAGATCACGTTTCTTTTTTTTTAACGAGATAGCTGGCCATTTGTTTCTAATACATGGGATAAAAGCACGCCCCTCAAGTTTCTTTCCTTTCGCGAGCATGGCAGTTTTCAAGATTTAGGATAACAGAGGATGAGTCGTGGGGCACAGACACTAGCATAGGATTTTGAGTTCAAAATGTTATTTTCAGAACTTTGACCCCCACGTGACGAGTTTATTCTTGTGATGGTTTAATAACTTTAACTGTGATGCTTGTGTTTAATTGTTGCGATTAATTGTTGTCTTGAGTTCAAATGTTAGTTTCAAGACTTTAGCCCCACGTGATGAACTTATTCTTGGGATGTTTTGCTAACTTCAACTGTGATTTTTGTATTTAATTGTTGTGATAAATAGTATTTTTTTATCAAATATAAAAATGTTTTATTTTTGTAGTGTATAAGGTCAATACCCTAACATATTTTGAATATTTCTCTTTTAAAAAAAACAAATATTCAAAGTTTAAAAGAAAATGTGTTTTAGCATGGATTTTTTAAACATAAAAAATTATTTTCTTACATTTTGGATTTTACAGTGTGTTTGTAAATTCCAAAAAGATACTGGCCGATATTTCAAAAATATAAAAATCTTATTTTTAAAAAACTCGTCTTTATTCACTATATATTAATAGGTGGATAAAGAAATCTCAAATAGGTTAATATCCAAAATATTATTGAGAATAATTTTATTCACCATTAATATTTGGATAAAGAAACCCCAAGTAGTTAATATCCAAAATACTTTTATAGAAATAATAAGTCATTATCCCTTAATAATATAAGGGCAAAGAAACCTATGAAAGGTAAATGTCTGAAATATTATTAAGAGTAATCTAACTTGTTCATTTTTAACATAAGAGTAGATTTATGCCCAAAATGTTATTTAGAACAATTTAATTGCACTTCCTTGAAAGAAGCCTCAATTATAATTAGGGATATTTCAAAATTTGATTCTACAGTTTATGAGTCATGAAAGTATAAAATACTAAGGCAAAAATAAACTTTTTTAAAGCACCTTGAATTTCCTTAGATTTCTAACTTAGTTTTTTGTTTCTCTTCCTTGCAATTTACGAATCGCGAACAATTAAAATACTAAGTGAAAAATGAGTTTTTAAGCACATTGAATCTTCTTAGATTTCTATTTTAGTTGTCTCTTAAATCATAAGTTAAATTTAGTTCAAATCAAAACACAGATTTCAAGAAATTTGCACCGGTTCTCTTTGGTACTCTATAAACATATCTAAATGTATGATCAATATTGGCCAAGGGTTCTTTCTTTTAGACTTTGAACCCAAGTACATTCATCATGGCAAAGGTAAATTGATTAGAGAACACCAACACCATAGCAATTATAAGGCAAACCAAACACCAAGCAGCTTACCTTAGGTAGGGCGAACTAGGGGTGTTAAAACCTTCCCTTTACGCAACCAGTCCCTTGCCTTATAATCTTTAAAAGACCAGTTAGGTTTTCTAGTGACCATAATACTAGGTGACGACTCCTTTTTTTCACAAAACAAAGACCCCAAAATCAATTCCCCGCTCCCAAGGAAGGTCGCCTCGACGTTGCGCTCTCGCGAGAGTATGACAACATAAACTTAATCCTTGACTAAAAGTCGTAAGCTAAGCTGCTAGTTCCCCATTTAACCTTGAGTGTTCAATGTAACTCGTACAAAAATGTGAATGATGCATAGAATAATTCTATACAATGCATGAATAAATATGTACAAAATTAGAGCTTGTGAGCAAATGAAGAAATACATATTAACAATGGCACAAACCAAACAAGAAAACACAATAATCAGACAAAAACAAAGCCCAGTCCATAAATTCCCCAGTGGAGTCGTCATTCTGTCGCACGTGTGCGGCGTCGCGGCGATTGTCCATCCTCTCAAGAAAAATTATAATTTCTATCTGGCAAATGTGGATCGAGAGGCAAGGAATTCTTGCCTCTTATTAGTAAAATATGAACTGGAAGTCGTCACCTAGTATTCTGGTTATTATGAACCCTAATTGGTCTTAAAGATCAAGTACAAAGACTGATTGCGTAAAGAGAAGGTATTAGCATCCCAACTATATTCTGCCTAAGGTAGGCTGCATTGTTTCAATGTTTGATAAAAAAAAACTATGGTCTTATTGCGTTTTCTAATTGTTGGTCTGTTTAAAGTTCAAGAAAAGTCCTCCTTAATAAGGAGGTTCTTATCTTAATGGAGTAAAACCTAATTGTTCTACGTCCAAAAAAAACAGAATTTAATATCCAGAATACGTATTACTTGTAATGTCGTACCCCTGAAACTAAAAGATAAACAAAATAAAACTTTTGTTATTTTTGAAATTTTGATCAATGTTTTCTTAACTTTAATAAACTGTTTATTAAAGCTAAAATATTTTTTTGCTGGTGTATGACAAACACAATATGATTTTTTAGCTTTGAGACACTTAGCTGTATGCACAAAAATATTTTTTCTTTTTAAATTTTTTTTTTGTATTTTTCAAAGTTTTAATGAAAATCGGGTATTTTAATATCGGATTCGTATTTTTTCAAAATGACATAATATCGGATTAAACAAAACAGCGTAAAACAATACACACAGTGAAATCACAAATATAACCAAATGGGCTGGTTACTGTGCACAAACACAGTAACTAGCCCCCTCACCATTTGCTGTAGAACATGAATTATTCACGTTCTGCATGCAAATACAGGCAGGGGCTGAGCAAGAGGAAACAAAACAGGGCAGCAGGAGGTTACCTGGGGTGGTGTCGATGCGGTGCTGTTGTCGCGGTGGAGGGACTGCGGTGGCCGGCGGAGCTGCTCCTTCTTCTTCGTCTCCCTCTGTTTTTTCTCTTCTTTTTTTCTTTCGGTCTTCAGACCATTCTCCCTCATCTTCTTCTTTTTTTTCTTTTCTTTTGATCCTCCCTCTTCTTTCTCATTTTCCCTCTCTTCTCTCCCTTTTCTTCTGCTCTCTTCCCCTGTATTTATAGGAAAATAGGGGAAGAGACATGGTTGGGGTGGCCACTGTGCTGCCGCCCCATGACTGCCCAAGGAGGCACGTCTCCTCCATTTCTCCAACATGTGGGAGGCCACGGGTCATTTTAGCAGGTGGGTGTCCTTAGTCGGCGTCTTTTTGATGCTTTTGAGGGAGAGAAGTCGGTGAAAACAAAGGAAGAAAATCTTCTTCCCATGTTTTGCGCGTCCAAGGGAAGAAGAAGACTCACAGTGCCGTTCAAAACGACACCATTTCGGCCCCTTTTTTTTTATGTAAACAATGCATAAAATGGTGCCGTTTCATTTAAAAGGAAAAGGTGGCAAAAAACGTGTCAGAGTCCAAATCAGTCTTCAATTTGTGATTTATTCAATCGAGTTCTCAATTGCAATTTTGATTTAAAAAACAATGCAATTGCATCCCTGCCAAAAATCAAACAGCGGCCTTGAAGTTGGCCGCCTTTCTCACTTTGGTCTTTGATTTTGAATTAGTGCAATTTGACCCTCAATTGAGCAATAAACTTCTAATTTCTTCAATTTGGCCCCTGATTCGGTTTTAATTACAGCCCCTCTATTTACGCGTCTTTTCCAGTTTGGTCCTTGGTTTTGGATTTCTTCAAACAAGTCCCTAATTGGCTATCAAACTTTAATATTTATGCAATTAAGCCCCTGATTTGACCAAATTAACTCTTAGAAATTATAATTTGACCTAAGAACTTTAATTTCTTCAAATTAAAGCCTAAATTGACTTCGAAATCAATTTTTCTTGCAATCAAACCCTCCATAAATTCAATCAAACCTTCAATAAAATTTAATTGAGTTCATAAACATCTGATTTTGGACTTTTCTTTCTCAAATTGAATTTTTTTGTCAACAGGGCTCTCATCAGTCAACAAAATACTATCAAATTTTAATCTTTGTATTTTTTATCCTTTTCCACCAATTTTTGACCATTTTCAGAGCGTTTTGGCATTTTTTTTTCATTGCTATTATTTTTTTATTTTTCTTCTGGATACATTTTTTATTTTCTCAAGGGGAGCCAAAAATAAGTTACAACATTAACAATCTCCAAAACATCAACCATTTGCCTGTAAAAGAACGAAAGAACGAGAGAATGAAAACTAGAGAAGTTAGATCTTCTCCATCATAGACCTATCCTCCGTGGATCTATTACGATTTTCAATTTCTTCAAAGATCCTTTAGAAACCCTAATCTACCTCAGAGTCTTGAACCCCAGTACCTTTAACCTGCAACTTATCTCCTCTATTGTCAGAGTTGCAAAATCCCATAGTATAGGGCATAACCCATTCAACCAATATGTATTCCCAAAATCATGACGTACCCTCCCATCTTTAAAAATTATAATTTGACCTAAGAATTTTAATTTCTTTAAATTAAAGTTTAAATTGACTTCAAAATCAATTTTTCTTGCAATCAAACCCTCCATCAATTCAATTAAACCTTCAATAAAATTTAATTGAGTTCATAAACATCTGATTTTGGACTTTTCTTTCTCAAATTGAATTTTTTTGTCAACAGGGCTCTTATCAGTCAACAAAATACTATCAAATTTTAATCTTTGTATTTTTTATCCTTTTCCACCAATTTTTGACCATTTTCAGAGCGTTTTGGCATCTTTTTTTCATTGCTATTATTTTTTTATTTTTCTTCTGGATACATTTTTTATTTTCTCAAGGGGAGCCAAAAATAAGTTACAACATTAACAATCTCCAAAACATCAACCATTTGCCTGTAAAAGAACGAAAGAACGAGAGAATGAAAACTAGAGAAGTTAGATCTTCTCCATCATAGACCTATCCTCCGTGGATCTATTACGATTTTCAATTTCTTCAAAGATCCTTTAGAAACCCTAATCTACCTCAGAGTCTTGAACCCCAGTACCTTTAACCTGCAACTTATCTCCTCTATTGTCAGAGTTGCAAAATCCCATAGTATAGGGCATAACCCATTCAACCAATATTTATTCCCAAAACCATGACGTACCCACCCATCTTTATGACAAGAGCTTGGGTGTGGAGCTGGCTCTCCTGAATTGAAAATTTATAAATTTAGGCACCACCCCTCAGTGTTGATCCTTGCACCATCTACGATCACGACCCCAACCTGTTGATGGCAACCCTAACCTCCTTGCAACCCTTAAATGAATGAATTTATAGGTACTTCCGGCATCTACTAACGCCATGAATAATGTGTTGCTGATCCTTATTTGGATCCTCATTGTCCTAGGGTTAGGTCTACCTGTTATCTGCAGAGAAATTTTCACTTCCTGATCATTAGTCTCCTCTGACCCTCCTAAATCAATGAAGTTTCCAATCGATGACAAATTCCCCCCTACTCTAGTCTCATCTTCTTCTTCCCCTAAGAACAACTTGGGCCTCCCTACACTTATGACCTGAGCTTCATTAATTTGCTGTTGTATTTAATACAAAACCCCTTTTCTATTTTTCTTTTTTCTTTTTTCTTTTTTCTTTTTATGCTTGAGGACTTGCAGGTGCTGGTAACATCCATTAGAGGCCAGGTGGACAGAAAGCTGGAAGATTGGAATGACGACCAATAATGCATTTTGCAGCTCGACATTGGATATGTATTACCTTCTTTCTTAATGAAGATCTTATTCTGGAATAGTTGTGGATTGGGTATGTCTGCTAAGGGGGTATCGATTAGGAAAACTGTTATACTGTTCTGCATAATGACATTGAGGTGTGTTTCCTGCTAGGAACTAAGAGGGCAATGTGCTGTGACAATTTTTTGTTCATTATAGAATAACTTATCAGTCAAATGGTTTGCACTTAATTCAGTTGATTAGGCTGGAGGTATTTTAGCTACGTGGGATGAAAGTAAGTTCATGTTTCATTCAATTGAATATGGTGGGCAATGGGTAGCACTTTTTGGATTGCATATTGAGAAGCAATTTACTTGTGCAATCATAGGAGTCTATGCAGGAATCATAGTTCATGAGAGACGGGAACTATGGGAGGAACTCCGTACCTTACAAGCTGCGTTTGTAACACCTTTGTTCATTGTTGGGGACTTCAATGAAACATTGCATCAGTGTGAAAGGAACAGTGGCTATTTGAATGGCATTGGTTCTACGGATTTCAAAAGATTCATATCCAATTGCAATCTTTTGGAGTATCCCCTCTCTGGTCACCGATACACAAGATTTCATGGAAACTCAATGAGTAGAACTGATAGAGCCTTTGCCACTCAATAAGTTTGTGGAATCAATCTGCAGTAAAAAATCAAGACAGACCTGGTGCAAGCCTTGGAGATAAGAATACAAAATTCTTCCACATTATAGCTAATATTCGAAGGAGTAGAAAACTCTATCACTCGTATCAGATACAATGATATACTGCATACCTTCCTAAGGACATCAAGGAGGCGGCAATATCCTATTTCTCAAGTCTGTTCACTAATGATGTCTCTACAAGAGCTACAATGGGACCACTTGGGTTCAATAAACTATCCATAATACAAACTCAACAACTTGAACAAGAGGTAACTATGGAAGAGGTCAAGCAAATGATTGGGAGTTGTGATGGAACAAAAGCCCCAGGTCTTGACTGCTTCACCTTCATTTTCTATAAAAACGCATGGCATCTGATAGGGCCTAACGTTTTTTATATGGTGCTTGAATTTTCCCGACTTGGGAAATTACCAACAGGAATTAACATCTCTCGTATGGCCTTTGTTCCAAAATCAAAGCTATCTACAGAATTTTCAGAGTAAGGCCAATAAGTTCAGTGCATGCCTTGTACAAAATTATAGGTAAACTGCTATCCAACAAATTGAAAGTCATTATGCATAGTATTATTTGTGTTAATCAAACAACTTTAGTTTCATGACGGATAATGAAGTTGTACACAGTGTTAAGAAAACTAGGCAACATAGTTTGGTTATGAAAGTGAACTTTCATAAGGCTTTTAATTCAGTTGTATAGGATTACTTAGAGAAAGTGATGTCATATATGGGTTTTTGGAGGAGGTGGACTTCTCTAATGCATCAATGCATTGCGAGATCTAAATTAGCGATTTTTATCGTTATCAAAAAATTAATAAATATAAATAAAAATACTGATAGAAATATTCTATCGGTAAATTACAGTAAATTTTGTCGACAAAAATATTATATTGGTATATACCGAAAGAATTACAGTGAGTAAAAAATGAAACAAAGTCAAAAAATACGATGACGTGTCATTTATATCAACAAAATTACCGACGGAATAAATTCCAACGGTAGAATCATTGGTAAACTGTTAACATTATTCATCATGTCAATTACAAAGGGAATTACCAACGAAAAATTTTGTAGGTATTTACTAGAGAGCTCTGAAACTGTTCATTTTTCAATTGCACTGTTAATTAATATTCTTTACAGACAAAATCACTGACGGATTGAATAGTCATCGGTGTTATTTGGTAAATTTCTTAAAAATTTGATTAAATTAAAATTTTTAATTAAATATTACAGATGGAATCACTGACAAATTGAAAAGTCGTCGGTGATATTTGGTGGTTTTTTAAAAAAATTTATTAAATTAAAAACTTAAATTCAATGTTACAGATGGAATCACCAATGAAATGATTAAAAATATTAAAATTTAATTATTTGTCGGTGAAACTATCGATAAAACACCCCAATAAAAAGTTTAGAATCCCTAATTTCATAATAAACCGACCTCATTTCTTCTTCTTCTTCTTCTTCTTCTTCTTCTTCTTCTTCTTCTTCTTCCCCATATGTAAAAAATCAACATCCCTTTCTTTCTCTTCTCTTCTCTTATCTTTCATACTCAGGTATGTCTTCTTCTCCTTTCTTCTCTTCTCTTCTCAATCTATTTTAATTAATATACTTAATGAAATTTTTTTTCTATTCTCGACTTCACTTGTGACTACATTAAGGTAAGATTTTTTCTTCTTCTTTTTTCAAGTTTTTTTTTCACTATATTTTTTTTTATTTTATTTTTAAATTTTTTTGTTCTTAATAGTTGTATGAATGTTGTTGTAGGATTTTTTTTCTTTCATATGAAATCAATGTTTAGTTGACTTATTTTTAGCAATCACAACTTCATTTTTTTCATATGAATTATTTTATTTGAGTTTATTTTTTATGTTATGTTTTTTGTTGCAATTTATTTGAGTTGATTTTCTTCTTTTGTTTTTCCAAGCAACTCAGTTTTGAGTATTATTGAGTTTTGATTTATATTAACTTAATTATTTTATAGTTTTGTAAAATAGATTTTTTTAAAATATTTTTAAATAATCACCGATGGAATTACATATGGTATTTTTTCAAGGAAAATACTGACGGAATGAAGCGGTATTTGGACTACAAGAAATAAGCTGATCTTCAAAGATAAAAAGCTTGATCGAAATACATTGTTTCAACTCATACTCCATCGTCTTGCACTTTCATTAAAGATCTGGAACAATAATTTCTCATACACAAAGAATAATTTGATAAAGGTCTCCATGGCATTTTAACAGGGTCTAATAAGTGATGAGTTCTTGTTTATACGTGTTTGTTAGTAGCAACTTCTTCGTAACTTCCTTTTATGTTTTTATCTATAACTTCCTGTTTTCCATCAATTCATTTATTCTTGCATTTCCATAATAAATTTTCAAATTTATGTTAATATCCATAGTAGGATCTACTCTAATTACTTCTTGAGTAAAACAAAAACCAAAGGGAAAAAAAAAGTATTTTTAAATAACTTTTTTTTCCAGGAATTTGTCCTCATTTTAATAAATCTTGGTTTTTACATAATGCTTATGCTAGAGACTAGATAGAGACGAGAAGCTATGAGTTTTTTTTCTCTCTCCCAAATATACAAGCATATTATTATAAGGATTTCAATAATTTGAACTCTATACAATTTGTTGTTTTAGTTTTAATTTTTTTATAATATAAATAAAAAAATTATTCTTCAAAAAATTTGAAAAGTACTTAATTTTGGAAATTAAAAATTTCATGAATATCACATTTTTTCATTTTATGTTTTTGAAAATGAATAAAGCTTGTGATGCCTTGCCTATTATGTTTATAATACATCATCAGCTTACTTTTCATATTTTAAATTGATTGACTGATACTGAAATTAACAGAAGTGTCGGTCATTGTGTCCATCAATAATTGCCATGAATTGTAAATAACATGTTTGAGATTTTGATTTACATTGTTTTTAAAGTGTTTTTTATTTAAAATATATAAAAATAATATTTTTTATATTTTTATTTTTTATATCAATATATTAAAATAATTAAAAATATTAATTTAAAACTTTTAAAAAAATTAAAAAAATTAAAATTTTAAAAAAATATTATCAAATTGCACTCTAAACAGTGCTGAAGTCATAAAGAAACTAATTTGTGTTTTTTTAGACATTAAGGGATTGAATTGGACTGCTATTGTCCTGTTTTTTTTTTTTTTTTTGCGTTTTAAAAATATTTTTGAAAAAATTTGAATTTTTTTGCTTTAAATTAATATTTTTTGTGTTTTTACATCATTTTGATGCATTGATATTAAAAATAATTTTTGAAAAATAAAAAAAATATTATTTTAATATATTTCTAAATAAAAAGCACTTTAAAAAACAACTGAATCACACTTCTAAATATACTCTAAGGAAATCCAGAAATTGCAACAACGTTGAACATCATCAATATTATATTGATGGAGAGATTATTTGTTGGTTCAAAATCATGTTGAGCCGACGTTCAACATCATCAATTTTAATAGAGAGACCTTTCAGAGAAGTTGTCAAGTCCATTTCTTACATGATAGCAATTATGGATTGGGGTCTCATGGTCTTGATGTTAATGAACCAATAATTTAGTTATATATTGAACCAAATTAGGCGTTGCTAGGCCAAGTGCTTGGCTCCCTTGACCGACAGCACTATATATTGACCAAAGCAAATATGATCTTTTCCCATATATACGAAACGGCCGCAGTGTGGTCAAATATCTCGTTACTGTGGATTAATGGAGAGCTAAAGGCACAACCCGCCCATTTCTTATCCAGCTAGCTAGATGAGGAAGAAACGATGGCTCCTATTTTACTTATTGTTCAGCTGCAAGTGAAAAAAAATAATGACCATCAAGAGCTGAGTTGTAGCAGGTTCAATGAGTTGACATGACATGTGCTGGAATGGGCTGTATCTATTCCAACTTGTTGCATGTTTTTGGTTATAAAACCTGTTTATTTTTGTGTTTTAACAAAAATTATATATTTTTTAATTTATATTATTATTTTAATATTTTAAAATTGTTTTTATGTGATGATATTAAAATTAAAATTTAAAAAATAAAATTTAAATCTCTTTGGTTATAAAAATAAAATCCATGAATAAATGGTGGCATATGTTGGAATGACCTGGATCTATTCCAACTTGCTGCTTATCTTTGGTTATATATAAAATCCTGATTGTTTATGTGTTTTATAAGTTTTTTTTGAAAAAACTTAATTTTTTTTAATTTTAAATTAATTTTTTATTGTTTTTATATGTTGATATGAAAAATAAATTTAAAAAAAATTATAAAAAATTATTATTTCAATATATTTTTAAATAAAAAATAATCATTACTACATTTTTAGATGAGCTCTGAAATGAAAGCAAAAACACCACACAAAGTGTGACAAAACACTAGTTAGCTAAACACCAAGGGAAAGAGAAAGTGTTGTGTATTAAAAAATCAATTCGATCCAATAATTTAAATTATTAAATTAAATTTTAAAATATAATCTATATTATTTTTTAAAATATATCCCCGCATAATGTTAAAAAATTATCTCAATTTAATAATTTAATATTAGAAAATAATATAAATCATATCTTGAAACCTCACTAACAGTTTAAATTATTGGGTTGGGATTGTTTTTAGTATAATATCAAAGTTTTAATGATGAAACGATCACGAATTTAAATCTCATCAAATTTATTTATTTGATAAAAATAAAACCATACCTGTGTCAATTTCTCCTCCTCCTTGTAAGATGAATGGCTTCTCTAATTAGTAAAACAGATGTGGCAAATTATCCAACCACATGCGTCGATTCTGGGCATCCATTTTTATCCTAACAGTTAGCTACTAGAGGGGGGAAAAAAAAGAGGAGCACTAGAAGACGGCTTCAGTTTTATCTTTTTCGATCCTTCCATTTATCTTGAAAGGTTGCCTTCTCTATCACAAAAATATATAGAAAGTGGACGTAGATTTCGGGTAATTGGCTAGTCAACGTTGGCTATGCCATTGGGTGCCGGTAACTTCGTAGAAGCTACTCTAGACTGTTCAAAGTTTTTCTTTTCAAATATTTGTGGGGTGCCTACTCTTCGAATGGTCCATCATAAGGAATCTTCTAGTCCTAGATAGGATATTACCATTTCTTTCGTTGGGAGATAGGATTGGACAGGCTTTTCCCTCCAAAGGCCGAACTGACATGGTAAGCTACCAATTGAGTCTGTGTCTTTATGTGGACAAGATTTCTATTTTCTTGCCTAACTACAGCGTTTACTTGAAATGGTAGTGATTGATTATCCTTTCCTAGTTGTTTGAAAAGTAATATACGCATGTACCAGCAATGGCCCTGCAGGTAATGGCGCCACAAATGGTATGGGAAATTAAACTCCTTGCCCGCTCTAGGGAATTAATTTTTTTTTAGTTTAACGTAGATCTTCGAGTCAGTTTGCGCGCATCTTGATTAATCTTACGGGCTTTGAAGTTAATAACTATATAAGTCTCTAGTGATCATCATATGAACAACCACAGGGCTCGAACCTGAGAACATAAAAAAAGCAAACCTTCTAATCTCAAGCTTTTACTATTGGGTCACCACCTAGATGGCTCTCTAGAGCCTCGATTTGTTTAGGCTGATACTGTGCTAAAGAATTTAAAAGAATTGGTATTAGTACTGTGAGTATGAAGAAAGGAGAAATGAAAAAAATTGAGGGCGGCTAAATTATGGCTCTGTAATTGGCTCTTCCATAGACTGTAGTGGTCAGTGCCATTGGATTGCCATCATCTATGCCTTTAGAAATCTTGAACTTCCAGTTTGTTAAGAGTTTTTATCTAGCCACCCACGATGGTCTGTAATGAACTGAACAACCTAGTCATTGAGAAGCCTAACACTTTATGCAAGTCTCTGAGTGAACAAATTTTCAGATTATGCTTGTCTCCTAGCATTGAAAATTCCCACTTCCGTAAAGCTTTTGAGGATCCTGTTAAGCTCATCCCATATGATTCCCATCTATCGAGTGCTGTAACTGCACAATTCAAAGTTAAACTTCATGTTGATTAAAAGAAAGCTAATGTTAAGATATCCAAAAGCCTTGAAATGATTTAGACAAAAAATCCACTGTGAGTGATTGGATGTTCAAACATCGTATTCGCTGCGACAAGGTCGGATGTTAGAAATATGGGTGAACTCTCCTCCAGTTTTGAATAGCTTTAGCTTCCTCGGTTTTTCCTATATTTGAGATACGACTTGAAAACAAAAGGGTTGATATTATTTTACATATTTACGAGATGTACTATTGCATCTATATGTATGCGATGAGGCCAAAATAAAAGGCTCAGCTGGGCACGGAAAAAAAGAGAAGTGGGAGAGGAGAAAGATAAAATGAATTGGGCCCATCAGGACCTAAAAAGAGAGAAGGAAAGAAGCCGCGAAAAACAAGGAAATTTGTAGGGCTTGGGATCGTTATCTGTTTTGAGCTTTAACTTTTTATACCAGTCGATCGACACTACATGCTTAGCATTCTGTGTGTTAAGAATGTTTAAAATATATTTTTATTTAAAAATATATTAAAATAATTTTTTTTAATTTTTTAAAAATTATTTTAAATATTTATATATCAAAATAATATAAAAATATAAAAAATATTTATTTTAAATAAAAAAATTTCAAAATTTAAAAAAAATATAATTTGTACTTGGGGTGAAAATGTTAGCATAGTAATAAATCTCTTTCCAGTTTCAGCTGGTTAACTCAATAATCTATTAATTAAAATTTTAATTTAATTTTAAATTAGTTTTTTATCAAAAATATATTAAATTTTTTTAAGAAAATCATAATTTAGAATGACTTGCCAACCCTTCTACGAACCGAATCTCAGATTGGATTGATATCTAGTTTGTAGTTAGTTTATAACTAAGAACGTGAGATGTCTCTCTTGTCATCAAGGCATTTAGAATTTAACTTCATATCTATCGCTAGAAGGTGCTTTGTAGTTTCATAAAACTTTTTTGTCGTTATAATTAAGTCATTTAAGCAGACCCGTATTCTACACGCAGAAATATCAATAAAAATCAACATGCTATCCTGCTATATATATGGCCCAAAACAAACCTTATTTTTCCATCCAGATTTTTTACCCTTAATTAAATAAAAAAACACCTTGCTTACCTTATGTTTTCTCTTAACATGGGAAACAATTTACTATCCATCATTCTGGCTATGATGCTGGCCGTAACCATGCCACAGCTGCTAGTGTCTCAAAATTGTGGTTGTGCTCCCAACTTGTGCTGTAGTCAGTTTGGCTTCTGTGGCACCGGTGATGCTTATTGTGGCCAAGGATGTCAAGAGGGACCCTGTACCTCAGCACCTAGTACCCCTAGCACGCCTAGTAACAATGATGTTACGGTGGTTGATGTTGTTACACCGGAATTCTTCAACGGTATAATCAATCAAGCCGGTGGAGATTGTGCCGGGAAGAGCTTCTACACACGAGATGCGTTTGTCAGTGCTCTCAATTCTTATTCTGGGTTTGGCAAGATTGGATCAAATGACGATTCCAAACGTGAGATTGCAGCATTTTTTGCCCACGTCACGCATGAGACCGGACGTAAGATCTCTTAAATCTCATCTCTCTCTCTCTCTCTCTCTCTCTCTCTCTCTCTCTCTCTCTCTATATATATATATATATATATATATATATATATATATATATATATAAAAAAATAATATAGCAGTTAAAAACTTTATTAACATACATACAAACTTGGAAGTGCTATAGTTGCTAGGGAATGATCGTTATGATATGTACACAAGCATAACCATACATCTCAAAGTTAACAAATGGATATGTTTTGCTTGGTTTACAGACTTCTGTTCCATAGAAGAAATAAACGGTGCCTCTCAGGACTACTGTGATGAGACCTATATACAGTATCCATGCAACCCGAACAAGAAATACTTTGGCCGTGGACCACTTCAACTAACATGGAATTACAATTACGGGCCAGCTGGAGGGGCAAACGACTTTGATGGACTAAACTCTCCTGAAACTGTGGCCAATGATCCTTTTGTGTCGTTCAAGACTGCCTTATGGTTTTGGATGACTAATGTCCGCCCTGTGGTCACTCAAGGGTTTGGTGCAACAATTAGAGCCATTAATGGTAGAGTTGAATGTAATGGTGGACGTCCTGATACTGTTCAGGCTCGAATTGGGTATTACACAGATTATTGTAACCAGTTTGGCGTTGCACCTGGCGATAATCTAAGTTGTTAGGTTACATTATGCATATCATAGTATAGTAATGAAATGGAATGAAATCTACCTTTTGCCATTTCTCGAAAGTAAGGTGGGATACCCAGTGGTCTTCTGTAACTCTCGATCGAGTTCGATGTATTTCATGGAATGGATTTTACAAATAAATAAATGAAATAAAGGAATAATTGATTTTGCTTATAATGTATTTGCTGGCTTAATTCGTTGTTATGTTCATTGCAATTGCAAGTTTCTTGTTTAGTTTTTTTTTTTAATTTATTTATAATCTTCTAAAGTTTGCATTTATGTACTCTTCTTTTTAGTTGTCTATGAGGTTATTTCTTCAAGAGTTAAAAATAGCTAATTAGTCCTTCTGATTTATTGACATTAATTAATGAACTAGTCCTTGTAGTATCAAAATTAAGCAATTAATAGTCCTTGACCAGCATTAAATACTCTCAGTTTAGATTTATTTATTTATTATATAAAAAAAAACATCCTCTTTCATTTCCTTATCACATTTTTCTCATCTTAACTATTTCAATTTTTAGTCATGAAAAAAAATATTTAAGAATCGTAGAAAAATAAATAAATAAATAACTATTTTATGAATGGATTTAATAATATAAGGACTAAATAATAGTTTTTAAAACAACAAGGACTCATTGATTGGCTTCATTAAACTACAAGGACTAGGTAATAAATTAAATCTATCTTTAAAATCATGAAAATGGTTTTCTAGAGGCGATGATTCTATGAAAGTCTAAACAATTTTACCTTTGTAAATCTCTTTGTGCGTTCTTTACTTATAAATCGCTACAGACAAATTTCAGATTAATCCCTTAAATATTAATGATTTTACGAGACAAAACATTTGATGATTAACTAGTTTTCAAAGGATTAGAAATTATCAATCAAGTATTTAATTTGATTAATGTCTAACTAGTATGAATTGGTGTTCGATTGATCTATTACAATTTTCAATTTCTTTCTAAGATCCTTTAGAAATCCTAGTCTATCTCAGAGTCTTGAACCCCAATACCTTTAACCTGCAACTTATCTCCTCCATTGTCAGAGTTGCAAAATCCCATATTATAAGGCATAACCCCTTCAACCAATATGTATTCCCAAAACCATGGCGTACCCACCCATCTTTATGACAAGAGCTTGGGTATGGAGCTGGCTCTCCTGGATTGAAAAATTATAAATTTAGGCAGCACCCCTCAGTGTCCAACCCTAGCCTCCTTGCAACCCTTAAATGCATCAAGTTATAGGTACTTCCGGCATCTACTAACGCCATGAATAATTTGTTGTTGATCCTTATTTGGATCCTCATTGTCCGAGGGTTAGGGCTACCCTTTGTCTGCAGAGAAATTTTCCCTTCCTCATCAGTCTCCTCTGACCCTCCTAAATCAATGAAGTCTCCAATCGATGACAAATTCCCCCCCCCCCCAACTGTAGTCTCTTCTTCTTCTTCCACTAAGAACAACTTGCGCCCCCACCCCCCCACACTTATGACCTGAGCTTCATTTGCCGTTGTATAACTTGTATTTAATACAAAACCCCTTTTCTCTTTTCTCTTTTCTTTTTTCTTTTTTCTTTTTTCTTTTTTCTTTTGTGCTTTTGTTCTTTTTTATCCTTGAGTTGGGCTATCTTGTGTGGCCATAGAGATTCTTCCATGGACTATCTTCTGTTAATAGATATCGGTCCTGTGTATAAACCAAGAATACGAGCTGTGGAAAGAATTGAAGCCATTAATGGTGATGTTGAAATCAGTGGTACATAACTCTCCGCCTCAGTCTCCTACGGTTCAGGATCCGACTATTATTATGTGTAAACCAATCACTGGGCAAAGCAACAAAAAAATTGTCCTAGAAGGAAATCTTTAGCAATTAAGATTTAAAATTTCGATGATAATATTTCCAGTCTAAATTCTCAAAGAGAGGGGTGATTATAAGGATCTGGAAATGAGCGAGAGCTAAAACTTTGTGCTGTTAATTGGAAACCCTAATAAAATTGCATCGCCCTTTGACACATAATTGTTGAATTCAATCAACATTCTTCATATTTTTCTTAATTAAGAATTACAGGTTACGTGAGAAACAATGGTAGAAAGAAAATACATGGGCAATTTAAAATAACAAAATAGGCCCAAATCAACCACATAAAAAAATACATTTCATTACAGCCCTTCTCTGTGTTCTTAGTTCATCTTAGTGGCTCAACCTATATAATTTAAGTATTTACATTTATTATATATTTGTATAAAAATCAATTATTCAATATTGTGGTTTGTCTCTCTCTTTTTTTTTCATTTAAACGGATGAAATTGTATTTTTAATCTTCAAAGTAACCTTAATTGATATAAGGTTATACTATAAGAATTGTTAAAAATTATTCAAAATATTTTTAAAAATAAAGAAATTAAATTCAAATTTGCGTTCAAAGTAACTCGATCATTATAATTTAAAAAAAAATTGAAAAAAACATGTTTTATATTTGATCCATGAACTTTTAATAACTGGGAAAAAAAGAGGTTATGATGATGATTCGTGAAGGAGATGCAGATAAACTCCATGATAGAATGCGTCGGCTAAACAGCCTATTTTGTTTGGGCCAGCACTGAACAGCCTAACACTGTAGCATGGCATCTATTCCGATCCATCTCAGTCCACTACACGCAGACCTGCGCACCTTCATTCACACAAAAATTCTCCGAGCAAGGTAGAAGCATG